>Ga0070741_10006992_pt1 | contig 23764 bp, 22 predicted proteins | sample Coa_R1_4_FD_66440 | JGI IMG/M metagenome (GOLD analysis project Ga0070741, IMG submission 66440) | Surface soil microbial communities from Centralia Pennsylvania, which are recovering from an underground coalmine fire - Coalmine... | ecosystem: Environmental > Terrestrial > Soil > Unclassified ...
GGCGCCGTCGTTCTCGCCGGCAAGCGAATCGGCCAAAATGCCGTGATCGGCGCAGGAGCCGTGGTAATCGACGACATCCCAGACAATGTCACCGCATCAGGCGTGCCGGCGCGAATCCATTCACAAAAGCGGCAAACCCGTCGAAGGGCTGTGAGATTGCGCGGGTGAGATAGGGCGCATATCATCTCGTCGCTTGCGGTGCATAAGTCAACACGGGCCTAAGCTCAGATGCATATCTGTTACGTTGCCGACGCGCGTAGTCCAATCGCAAAGAGCTGGATCTCGTACTTTGTTGAAAAAAGGCATCGCGTGACGGTAATTAGTTCCTACCCATGCCGCGATGATGAAATACCCGGAGCAACTATCGTTCAGTTTCCGCTGGTCTGGACTACGTGGACGAACAGTGGACCAAGTGGACAGGGCTTGCCGAGCCGAGTTGCAACACCCCTACCCACTCTGCCCGTAAACCTGCGAGTGCACCTGCGAGCCTGGTCGGCTCCGTTGAACATACGTTTGCGATCCGGCGCTCTGGCGAGGATCATCTCTGAGCTCAAACCCGATCTGGTACGCGCGATGCGCTTGCCCTACGAAGGGCTGTTCGCGGCGGCAGCAGTTAGTTCTGTGCCGCTGTTGATTTCCGTTTGGGGAAATGATCTCACGCTGTTTGCTGAGCGTTATCCGCGACTTGGCAAGCTCACGGATGCTGCTCTGCGGCGCGCTGACGGACTGCACTGCGATTGTGAACGCGATCGCAAACTCGCGCTGGCTCGCGGCTTCTCAGCGCAGAAATCGAATGCAGTGCTGCCCGGCAATGGTGGCTTGGACTGCCGGTTTTATTTCGAGTTGCAACGAGATTCCGCATTCTTGCGAAAGCTCGGCATTCCGGACAATCGGCGGATAGTCATTAACCCGCGCGGTCTTCGTGCATATGTGCGCAATGATGTGTTTTTCAAAGCGATTCCGCTGATTCTGAAGCAGGCGCCGGATGTCTTATTTGTCGCGCCGGGAATGCACGGGAGCTCTGTTGCCGAGGGCTGGGTGAGGCGCGCCAAAGCTTCTACATCCGCACTTTTGCTTCCCATTTTGGACCGGCAGGATCTTGCCCGGATGTTCGCCGCATCGGAAGTAATAGTCTCGCTCAGTTCCCACGACGGCACACCGAACTCCTTGTTGGAAGCAATGGCGTGCGGTTCTGTTCCGGTAGTGGGTCGCGTGGAATCGATCCAGGAGTGGATTACTCACGGGGAGAACGGCCTATTTTGCGACGAGAGCGATCCGGAATCTGTGGCCACTTCCGTGATTCGTGCGCTCAACGATGCGGAGTTGAGAAGACGCGCAATATCCATAAATCGAGATTTGATCCTTTCCAGGGCCGAGCGAAGCAAGGTCATGGCCCAGGCGGAAGATTTGTATGCAGCAGTCATTCATCGACATGGGCGCAGATTCTCTGCTGCCGCTTCCGGCTCACGACCATAGCCGGAGAAGCAATGGATTCGAGCAGATCTATAAAGTCGTTCGCCTGCTCAGTGCGGCTAAAGTGTTGTTCGACGTAGGCTCGAGCTTTTGCTCCCATTTCAGTCCTGAGTTCTGGAGCGCGACGCAGTAATCGGACTGCCTCTGCAAGAGCAGAGTGATCGCCGGGTATTACGCAGATTCCTCCGTCCGAGGCTTGCAGCGCTTCCCGAATTGGACCTTCCATGGCGAGCACAATTGGCCTGCCTGCGGCCATGTAGTCAAAAACTTTGTTTGGATACGTCACTTGCAGCGAGGGGATATTCGCGAGCGTAGCAACACATACGTCCGCTGCGGCAAGGACTTCTGGCATCCGCTTCTTCGGCTGCGCGGGCAAGAACAGGACATTTTCCAATCCAAGGGCCTGCGCCTCCCGCTGCAATTTTGATTTGTGCTTGCCATCACCGATCACCACGAACTTCACGTCAGATTCAGTTCGCAAAAGGTAAGCTGCTTCTACAATGGACTCGGCTCCGTTTGCGACTCCGAGCGCTCCGGTGTACATCACCGCGAAACTGTTCGCCAACCCGTTCTCCGCTCGAAAGGCATCGCCTTTGTCGTTCGGATTGAAATCTGCTGCATTCGTTCCATTTGGAATGACGACGATCCTTGATTCCGGGACACCAGCCTTTCGCAGATAGCTTTTATAGGCCGGCGAATTGACAACAACGACGTTGGAGAATTGATAAACAATCTTCTCCAAAATCTTGGCCGCAGCGATGAGCAATGGATTGCGCACTACTCCAAGTGCGCTCGCGAAGTCAGGCCAGAGGTCACGCACTTCCAGCACGAACGGTCGCCTGCGCAGAAGAGCCATGGCGAGCGCGGAGAAGCACTGGAAAATCGGAGGAGAAGTTCCCAGAATCACATCCTGCGGTCCCGAGCGCAGCGCCACAAAAAACGAACTCACGGTAAAGCTGAGGAAGACAAGGATTCTCTGAAGATAACTTTTATGCAAGCCGCTCAAAGCTGGCGCCAAAAAGACTCGGATTCCATCCGGGTACCTGCAATGGGTCTTCTTGGCGCCTGTCAGGTAGCTGTAACGGCTTGTCACGATTGTGACTTCATGACCTTGCGCAACGAGCCTTAAGGCGATCTCGTAGTGACGCGTGCCGCCCGGATCGTTCGGTCCGCAGAATGCTTGATGGATAAGCAGAATGCGCATCAGGGAATCGATTCCTCCAGGCTGCCTCGACGCACACGCGGAGTCTGCAGAATCGGAGTCGTTCGAACGGTGCGCGGGGAGAAGACGAAATGCAGGAGAACGATTGCGCTGAGCGGCATCATGTTAATAACCACGAATACAAACAGGGAGATCAGGCCATCGCGATACACCTGAATGAGATTGCAGGCAATCAACAGATATGCAAACCGCGCAACCGTGAAGTAGCTTCGCCGGTAAGCTGCGTAGAAGAAGTTGCCGAGCAGATAGGCAACAACAAAGGAAAGCAGAACTACGCCTGGGTACCAGAAATTCACGTAGAACTCGCCGAGTATGGTGACAACCATGCCATCCGCGGCGATGGGTCTTCCCGCAGTCGAGATCTCCTTTTCGAAATCGGCCAGGCCTGGTTTTTGCGGCCACCACTGTCGTGGTACGGCAACAGTGACGATTCCGGAGTAGGTTCTTCCCCAAAACAACTTTCCGTGCTGGTCAGCAAGGGTAAGGGTGCTCGCAAGTTCGTCGAGAATCATCTCGTCCGGATGCGTTCCGCGAAACACGTCCGAAATCTCGCGTTCGGCGTTTTGCCAGATGGCAGCAGGATCGGTTCCAGCTTGCAATGCTTGTCCAATTCCCTTTAAGGGAAAGAAGAAAGCCAGACAACAGGCAAATGCAGCGCACAGCTTAATGGAGGGCCATCTTTTTCCATACCGATCGATGTAGATCTGCAGCAGCAGGAATACCGGAATCAGAAGCCGAAAGCGAAAGCTGCCCTGATATGCAGCCAAGGCAAGGTAAGCTGCGAATGGCGCGATGAGTCCCAATTTAAAACCATCACAATAGATCAGCCCGAGAAGACCGAGCCCGATCCACGATTGGGCTACAACAGCCCAATTTGAACCTGCCCAGTTTGCGGCGAATTGCGGAGCATCGAAACCTGGAACCTTGGCCCACAGCAGGAGTGATATGGCTCCCGCTGGAACTGCAAAAGCCGCAACAAGTTGGACAATGTCGCGTCTAAGCGGTATCGACTCGAACTGAAATTCTTGATCTACCGCATTTCGGTGTTCTGCGAGAATCCACGCACAAGTCATCGCGATGAGGGCTGCGTCTGCAAGAAGCACGGCGCGAGAGATTTCGCCCGCGCTTACCGGATCGCCTCCCGGCCAGGAAAACAGGGTCGGCGCGCCGTTGAGAATGGCCAGACTGCGACCCGTTATGAACCAGCCATGAAAAAGAAGGTAAGGGGTCGCAGGATGTGTGAGCGACATTCGCGCAAAAGCGAGAAGCGCGATTGCGCAAAGCGTCCACACCGTCATGTCCACTGCGACCGTATTGAAAAGTGAGAGAAACAAGCGAGTGGCGAACAAAAAACGTTCGGCAGGATAGCACACGGAGGGTTCACAACGTATGTTGTTGAATTTATTTGCGGACAAGCTTTATTGGACAAAGCAAGGCACGAAAGTCCACTGACCCTGATCCACCTACCCATGCAAATTCTTGTTACTAAAGAGGGAACCAGATAAATACCCAGTTGCATCTTAGGTACAATCCAGAGAAGCTGTAGCTGAACTCTGGAGAACTCAGGGACCTAGGGAACAAATGCGCCGTTTCTATCTCATTCTGCTGTCGGCCATGGTTGCTGTGTCGGCTCAGGCCAGCGTGCATAACGTGCCCCACAGGAGGGCCGCGCGACACCTTTCCTCATCGCATCGTCACCGTCGGTACGCGCATCTGCGCCGCCTGCGCTATTACGGGCCGCCGGTTGCGCCGGAGTTGCGCGGGTCGCGCGATTCGCTGCTCAAACAGAATCTCGAAATCGATCAAGCTGGCCTGCAGCGCATCGAAGATGATGAACAACTGCAGCAGCTCGAAGATCGCGGTGTGCTGATTCCGCTTGAGAGCACAGAGTACATAACCATCAATCCTTCGCTCAAGGAGAATCGCCGGTATGCGCGTCCGTGGGCGGCGCAGTTCGTCGATGACATGGGCCGCGAGTTCTACGAAAAATTTCACAAGCCAATCGAGGTCAACTCGGCGGTGCGCACGGCTGAGCAGCAACGCAAGCTGACGCGTCGCAACCACAATGCGGCACCGGCCGAAGGAGAGACCGCCTCTTCGCATTTGGCGGGAACCACCGTCGATATTGCCAAGCGGGGGCTCACGCGCAAACAGCACAAATGGATCGCCGATTACCTCGCTAACCTGAAGAAACAGGACGTAATCGAACCTGAAGAAGAGCGTCGCCAGGCCTGTTTCCACGTCATGGTTTCGCAGCGTTATCCATATCCGGTGGCAATTCAGACCAAGGCCGCCGCAGCAGCCGAGCCGGCTCCGGAAGCTCCAGTGCTTCCTCCGCTTTCTGCACAACAATAGCTCTGCACAGAAAATTGCGTCGTGTAGAATCCGAAAAGGCCGCGTAAGCGGCCTTTCATTTCCTGTCTATCGAGGATTCATAAACGACGATGCTGCCACGGATTTTGCTGTGCGCGGTGGTTAGCTTCTTTACTTCGTCTCCATTGCTTATGGCTCAAGCAAAACCGTCAAAAAAGACGGCTAAGTCTTCTTTAGCAAGACAAATTCACAATTCAGCCCTCATTATTGACACCCACGCCGATACCACGCAGCGGCTGCTCGATGAAAACTTCGACATGGCGAATCCTCCTGCAGGAGATACCGGCAATTTGGATTTCGCCAAGGCCAAAGCGGGAAATCTCGGAGCAGAGTTTTTCTCGATTTGGGTAGAGCCCACGCAGTTCAAGGGGCAGTACGCCCACCGCACGCTCGATCTCATTGACGCGGTGTATCAGCAGGCGGCAAAGCATCCGGACAAGATGGTAATGGTGTTCACCACGACCGGACTTGAGTTCGCGCACCGCGAACACAAGCTTGCAGCGCTAATGGGCATTGAAGGCGGACATTCGATTGAGAACGATATCCGACTATTGCGCGACTACTACCATCTAGGTGTTCGCTACATGACGCTCACCTGGTCGAACACCAACGAGTGGGCGGACTCATCGGGCGATATCGACGATCCTTCTGTTCAGCACCACAACGGGTTGACCGATTTCGGAAAACAGGTCGTGTATGAGATGAACCGTCTCGGCATGATCGTCGATATTTCGCATGTTTCGGATAAGACTTTTTACGACACGCTGCTTGTGAGCCGCGCTCCTGTGATTGCTTCGCATTCCTCGGCTCGAGCATTGACAAATCATCCACGGAACATGACCGATGACATGCTTCGTGCGATCGCGCGTAAGGGCGGAGTGGTAATGGTCAATTACTACTCTGCGTTCGTCGACGAAAATTGGCGAAAGGCATACGAAGCTCAGGCAAAGGATCGCAAGGCTGCGATCGATGCAGTGGCTGAGAAGTACAAAGATGCCGATCCGGTCACGCGATACCGCGAAACGGACAAGGTTGCAAAGGAGTGGGCAGCGAAGATACCCCGTCCGCCGTTCGACGACATCATCGATCACATCGACCATGTCGCCAAGATTGCGGGAATCGATCACGTTGGACTTGGCTCCGACTTTGACGGAACGCCATCGATGCCTGAAGGGATGGATTCGGCGGCAGATCTGCCCAAGATCACGGAAGGCTTGCTGAAGCGGGGATACACTGCCACGCAGATTCGCAAGATTTTGGGCGGGAATTTCATGCGGGTTTTCCGCCAGGTTGAACAGGTCAGCAAACAGATGCGTGCAGAGAAGTCGCAGCAGCGTCCATCCGCCGCGCGACAGATGAGTTCAGCTCATTAATTCAAGTACGAGGCAATCATGAAATCTCGTGTGCTTTTCTTATTTTGCATTCTGCCTTCGTTCGTTGTTGGCCAGACAGCTTCCTCGAAGTCAGCGACAACGCATCACGCAACTCACGCAAGTAGCACGACGCAGCAGGCTGCGCCCGCCGCAAATCCCAAGGCAATCATTCACACTACCGCTGGTGACCTCACCTGCGAGCTTTTCCCAAAACAGGCGCCCAAGACGGTCGAGAACTTCATTGGCCTCGCGACTGGCACCAAGGAGTGGACGAACCCGAAAACACACAAGAAAGAGCATGGAGTTCCGCTCTACAACGGCACCATTTTTCATCGCGTGATTCCCAATTTCATGATTCAGGGAGGCGATCCTGAAGGAACTGGCGAAGGCGGTCCGGGCTACAGCTTTGAAGATGAATTCTCGCCAGATTTGAATTTCGACGTCCCCGGCCGACTTGCGATGGCGAACTCCGGACCGAACACGAATGGCTCGCAGTTCTTCATCACCGAAGTGCCAACGCCTCACTTAAACGGTCATCACACGATCTTCGGCCAGTGCACGCCCGAGAGCGTAGAACTCGTGAAGCAGATCGCGCGCAAAGCGACCGATCCACGCGATAACCGCCCTTACGATCCGGTGAAGATTACTAAGATCGACATCACAGGGCTGGCAAAGCCCAAAGCGAGACCTCGGAAACCGGCAGCGGCGGCGCATCGCCTTCCGCCGAAAACCAGCACGCCCAAATAAGAGCTGACGCGAGAGCAGAGGTGCAGCCGTGCTGCGCCTCTACAGGGTGTCACCCCATTCAGTTTTTTTTGCTGTTTTGAATCGCTCGCCCTGCTTGCGCGAGATCGTTTCCCGTTTCAGACCTTCCGGCGTGCAGAGCTCGAATTCGGTGTGTCCAGAGTGCTTTCGCGGATGACGCAGAATCCTCGCGGCCGGCAGCACGACCGGCTCGCGCGTGAAGATCACGTACGAATACTTCTCATCTTCGTACCCTAGTTCCCCTCTCTTTGCACTGCGGTGCTCCGAGGTCCGATCCAGACGCTCCGAGAAATGGCACCAATCGCCCCCCGGAATCGGACACTCATTTCCGTGAGGACACGGCGCCGCTAAGTAGGCTCCAGCAGCGAGTAACTCCTGGCGAAGGCCTCGGATAATGGCAAATCCTTCTGGCGTTCCTGGCTCGACGATCACAAGCACCGTTCTCGTGCGTTGCCACGCCGCGAGCGCGACTCTGGCTCGATCTCTCACAGGAACTTCGTTGATGAGGTACGACGCCACAACCAAGTCGAAGCATTCGGGCGGGAATTCGCCGGTAACGGTTCCCTGTCGCCACTCAGCATGGCGGATGGCACGATTTCCCGATTTGGAGATCAGCCGACTACCGATCTCGATCCACTCAGCCGAGTTTTCCATTCCGACAACGCGCGCAAGAGCGGGAAACAGCTCCACCGCAGCCCACATCGCTGTTCCGGGACCGGCCCCAAGATCCAGCATGCTTTCAAGGCACAATCCAGGAATCCGGAGCTGGGCTTCGCGCAGCACTCGCGAGATCACCGAGTAGGTTGCCGGTAAACGACTTGCCAGATACGCAAGTCGATGCGAGTGCGTGAGCTGCGGGCGGGCTCGCCCTTTCGCGCGATATTGGGAACTGAGTTCGGCGGCGGCGCGCGCGAGATCAGCACGCTGAATTTCGGCGCTCAGTTCAACAATTGCGGCTAAAAGTTCGACGGGGAGCATAAAACGAACCGAGCGGTTATGACACCGCGAAGCTTGGACCATTCACAGCGTAGAACGGCGGAAAGCCAGAAATGCACTACTTTGCAAGTTCAAAGCCGGAGAATGCTCTGCGAATTACCGCATAGGTCTCCGAAGCGACTGAAAACGATTCGACCTCACTGAGATTTACCCAACGGAGTTCGCTCACGTCTGACGCAGCCTGAGCTTCTCCGCCGAGAACGCGGCAGCGGTAATCCAGAAGAACATAGTGATACTGCACACGCGATTGCTCATCGTGCAGAATGCGCTCAAATACCTCCACCAAGCCCGTTACCTCAACCTGCAAGGCGGTTTCTTCGAGGACCTCGCGAACCAGTGCTTGCTGCGTTGTCTCGCCTACTTCCACGAGCCCACCCGGGATCGACCACTCGCCCTGAAGCGGCGGATTCGCGCGACGCACGAGTAAGACTCGATTGTCATCAATGATGACTCCGCCAACGCCAAGAAACGGTCGATCGGGATAGTCGCGGCGCATGAAGAGAGCTTCTAAGCTAAACCACCCGGCCTGTGAGATTCCTCTTGCCTTCGAGGGATTTGCTGCGTTAGAACCTGAATGGATCCCCGAATCGTTCGGCGAATAACAGACGATCGCTTGGAAATCTTCCGCCATATCGTTTGTCTTCGCCATCGCGGTAGCCGATGGCGAGCAGACAGACGACTTCCATGTTGGCTGGGGCGTGAATGGTGTCGCGAACTTCCTTATCTCTGAAGCCTTCCATTAACGCCGTATCATAGCCAAGGGCCTCGGCCATCAACATCATCGTGGTGAGTGCAATCATTACCTGACGGTTGAGCCACATCGGTAGATTTTCGTGCTGGTTGAGGTAGTCGTGGATGAGCTGGCGGGTCTGCCCAGATTTTGAAGGATGCGTATATCCGTACTCGGCACCAATGCGGAACATCTCGTCGAGATCGCCTTGCCGCCATCCGTCGGGATCACCCATGGCGACGATCACTACCGGCGCCTGCTCGATCTTCGATTGATTATGTGCAGCGGCCCGCAGTTTTCTGCGAATCTCCGCATCACGCACCACGACAAATCTCCACGGCTGGAGGTTGTAGCCGCTGGGTGATTCGAGTCCGGCGATCAGGATCTTCTTCAGATCCTCGTCTCGCACCGGCGTCTCGGCAAATCGGGGCGTGGATCGGCGCTCCGCGACCACGGCACTGATGGTCTTCTCTGACACTTTCTTTCTCCGCGGGCAGCCTACTGCTCCCTGCTGCCCTTCCAATCTGTTCGGAGGATACTATGCAACGAGATCCTGTTTGCAATATGCAGATCGACGAAAAAAACGCCGCGGCCAAGGTAAATCACAACGGCAAAGACTATTACTTCTGCTCGCAGCAATGCCCGGATAAATTCCGCAGCAATCCTCAGCAGTACACGGAAGCAGTCGCGTAGGGCGTCGCGGAAGCAGAACCGCCGGCGGGTCGGAGGTCGCCGAAAGGCGAATCCGAGTGCGAGATACCGCGAACCGTTTGCGGAGAGATGCAGCCGCAACACACGCGGCTGCCCCGCCGCCTACCGGCGGCGGTTCTGTTAAGCCTATTTGAATTCGGCGCCTGGCGCATGCGGAATTGGCCGGTCACCCATGCGGTTGCGCCAGAGGATCGCGTTCAGGACACCTGCATCCGCGGCATCGGCGTAGGAGAAGTCGAGCTCAGCTGATCTCTTAGCGTCAGCTCCCTTGGCGGGATTCATTTTGTAGATCAGCCCGTTATCGCGGTTGCTCGTATCCGCTGTATACGGCGGCTGATCCCCAGCCCCGGAAAACAAAGCTGCCATCACTGCGGCACGCGCATCGTTGTTGTTCATTGGTGGGGCGCCGAGCAGAGCCTCCATCGTGTGAACCATATTCACGGTGGTGTAGAACGTGTGATCCACAAAGGGCGTGCCGCCCGGAGCACGCGGCGAGAAACGGCTAATCGCCCAGGCAATACTGCGATGTGCGTCGACGTGGTCGGCGCCATTTTGCGCATCATCTTCCAAAATGAAGATCGCCGTATCCTGCCAAAACGCACTGTGGGAGACCGCCTCAACTACTCTGCCGACGGCGAGATCGTTGTCGGCGACAGCTGCGGAAGGAGTCGCAATTCCCGATTTGGTACCCGACGTGTGATCGTTGGGCAATCGCAGCAGGATGAATTGTGGCATCGTGTCCTGTCCGGCATTTCGTTTACTCACGAACTGCTCGAATTCATTTAGGAACTCGTCGGCGCGAAGCTGATCGGGGAAGTTCAGATTGAAGTCCGGATAGCGCGGATCGAAGTGGCCTTCCAACTCAGGTTTGGTCGCAATGTTCTGCTGCACCATTGGGATCGCCCACGGCCACGGGCTCGGCGATCCGTGCGGCTGGCCAAGGTAGTCGGGTAGCGGCTCGCCGAATTTAATAGAATTACGCGTGCACGCGCCGCCTTGCTGCAGTGGTGTGCCGGCTTGCGGCATCTCTTCCGTTTGTTTTTGACTGCAAAACTTCGTCGAGATGAATTCGCCGTAGTGGCGATACGTGATACCGTGGCGCGCGAAGTTGCCCCACAGATACCCCGTGGCAGGCTCGTTTACGTCGGGAATGTGTTCCTTAATGGGATAACGCTCATTGACGACTCCTTCGTAGTCATACGTGCGCTCCTTCCCGCGATAACCGATTTCCCAGGTTTGTTCGGTGTAGTCGCTGGAGATCGCCGCATTTGACCAGACGTGACCATCGCCGGAGACTTCCCCGCTGTCATAAAAATTGTCAATCACGCCAAACTGACGAGCGAGCTTGTGCTCATTCGGACTTATATCCTCTCCAAACATGGTTAGCGAAGGATCGCCATCACCCACGCCGAGATCCCCGAGGACCTGGTCATAGCTGCGGTTCTCTTTGATGATGTAAATCACGTGCTTAATGGGATTGCCGCCTCCGGCAAACGCAATCTGATCGGCATTGCCGCGCATGAGATTGCCGGCTAGGACCTCTTGAGTCCATTCAGCGAGGTGTGCATCGACGTCGTTCAGCTTCACGCGTGCGATGGATCCATGGAGCAGAGTTGCGATGTAGCTGGTGCGCTCTTTGCCGTTCACCTTCCCGGCAAGTCCTTTATTGGGACCGGTGCCCTGCCCCTTGCCGGTGGCAATGAAGAGCTCGCCATCGTGTACAGCCAGAGCTGTTGGATACCATTCTGTCGGAATGAACCCGAGTGATTTGGAGTTCGATTGCGGATTCTCGAACACCGCAATCGCATCTGAGCTGGCATTAGCTACGAATAAACGCTGCCCATCGGGGGTAAGCGCAAGGGCTATTGGGAAATTGCCGCCATACTGTTGTTCCGGCAGTTTCGTGCTGAGATATGAAACTTCGCTGGTGTCACGATTGATGACCGCGACCTCATCCGTGTTAGCGAGCGCAACGTAGAGGCGCTTCTCATCTGGGCTCAGCAGCAGTGCGGTGGGATGCGAGCCCGCTGCCTCCAAATTAGTCGGAAGATGCAATTCGAACATGTGGCGCACTGAACCTTGTGCCAGATCGATCTCCGCGACGCGCGAGGCGTTCCAAAGGCTTACGTATCCAGTGCTCCCGTCCTGGGTGGCGATTGCTGCGAACGGATATGAGCCCGGCACTGCACGATAGACGGCGAGATCAACATTTCTCGTAATCTTCTTGCTCTTTACATTGACGATCTCGGCCGAGTCTGAAAGATTGTCGGCGACCAGGAGCATCTCTTTCCCGTTCTGCCGAAAAGCGCAGATGCCGCTCGGATATGGAACTGTAAATCCAGGACCTTTGCTCGGCTCTTCGTCAGGATCGTCAGGCATCGCCTTCGGCTGCGCCGGTCGGTTGGAGGCGGGAAAGCGAATGAATCCTGCCGGCTTTACTTTTCCCTTCGAGAACTTGTAAATGGCAACTCCGCTGCCTGTACTACCGGAGGTTTTGCCGGAAGGATCGGTCATGGAGCTCATGCTGGCATAGAGCTCTTTTCCATTGTTGCTGAATGCAAGTCCGTAGAAGAAAGATTGACGCGCCCTGCGCTCAAGGCGCTTGTCGGGGAAATCGGTCAATTCATTCTTGGCAATATCCAAGACCGCGATCGACTGGCTGTAATCGGAATCGAACGTGCCATATCCGTCATTGAGCAGCGCGAGGTACTTTCCATCTGGAGAAAGTGCCATTGCAGTGGGGAAACTGTTGGTGCTTTGCGGATTCCCGGGAACCGGCTCCAGCAACAGCTTGCTGCTTGGCAGTCCGAGTCTGCCATTTTTGTCAGTGGAACCGTGAAGGATGCGGAAACTTAGGAGAAATCCACCTGTAAGAACCAGAAGAATACCAGCCAAGGTACGTTTCATAAGCAGCGATGGTAATTGAGGTCAGCGAATTTTATATGAATGGCTCGATTGGGTGCATTTGGGGACTGGTAATTAGATCTTTGCGATTCTGGCACTCGAGCCAAACTACCGTTCTTCAATGTGCCTGGCATGTTGGTCCAACCACTTTGCAAGATCTCGCTCTTCCCGCTTTCCGGCCGCGAGATCAACAAAAACGAAATAGGTCTCTTCTTGTGGAGCGTCAATTTCGATTTGATTTAGTTCGAGAAATGCAAATGCAACCACAAGCGAGACGCGCTTATTACCATCGACGAACGGATGGTTCTTTGATAATCCAAAAGCGTAAGCAGCCGCTAAACGAGTGAGTGAAACGGCATGTCGAGAATACGCGAAGAGATTCCGGGGCCTTGAAAGTGCAGATTCTAACAGCGCCTGGCTCCGTAGACCGTCGCGTCCGCCATGTTCTTCGATTACCAATTTGTGAATCGCAAGCGCGGTCTCAAGATCGATCCAAACCGGCTCTTTCATTCAGCCAGCTTGCGAAGTGCATCGCGATTTCTGCGCATCACCCTCTTAGCGGCCTCAATAGCCCGCGCAAAATCGGGCCGATATGGTGTGAGTTCTATGCCTGAAGGCGTTTCGAGCACGTACAGCGTGTCCCCCTTCGCAACCCGAAGCTTCGTCAGAACCTCTTTAGGCAGCACGATTCCTACAGAGCTGCCAACCGTGGTAACTTTGACCATCGTCATGGCCCGATTATAACAAACGTTATAATGAAGGTAAGAGCTTAAACCCGCTGCTTCACCGCTTTTTGTGAAGCTCCTTCAGCAAATGCAAACACCTTCGCTGCCTTGGAAAGATCGCCTCCATCGATTGTGATCGTGCCGCTGTTAGCTCCTTCGATTCGCATAAAGACTGGAGAGGGTGTGAGCAGGCGCGTGGCGGTCAAGAGCACGTCGCGAGTATCGATGAAACGTAGGGTCGATTCTGCTTCTTTAGTTCCTTGTACGCTGAAAGCATTCACGGCCGCGTCTTCGACGCGATCGAACACGACTGCAGGGCGTGCTTCGGCCGCGCTTACTTCGAAACGGACATTGTTCAGTGTGAGTCCGCGCACGTTGCGAGCATAAAGCGCGTAGCTCGGGAGCACGCCGTTCTGGAAATATTCGCCGGCGATCTTCGGAACGTCACGAACTGCGGCTTCTTCGGTGGTTCCACCGCCGGGAAAAGTGACGTGAACGTCGTCAAACGAAATCTTCTCGATCGTCGTGTCTACACCGTTTAGAGCGATGCACGATTTGATCTCCGCTGGGCGGTAGTCGCTGGTGAACGGAACGTCCGGAAAAGGCTCGGGCACAACCACCCGGGCATGAATTCCGCGAAACGCGATATTGCGCACAATGCCCGGCTCGCCGATTGCCTCCTGCGGCTCGGACGGAGAAGGAGTCTGCGCGGTTACACCTGGACGACGCGGACCCAGATTGATCGAAATCGGTCCGGTGACTCCGTCCATGACCAGATTGGAAAACGACATATTCTCAAACCGGGAGCCCGGGCCGCAGCGCATCTTTATTGGACAACCGAACGTGTGATAGAAGAGGCAATTCGATACTGCTATGTTCTCCGCTACTCCTCCGCCGAATCTGAAGACGGACCATCTGGTGCTGAAAGAACAATTGCTCACGGTTACGAATTTGCAGCTTCCGAAGAGAGCGCAGGCGTCATCCTGGCACTCGATATCGCAATCGCTGATGTGGACCCGTTCACAACTGATGAAGTGGAAGCCGTCGTTGTTGTGGTTCACGCGGCTGTATATGTGAATTGCGTGCAGTTGGATGTAGCTTGACTGGATGATGCGAATCGAGTGATACGCACTCTGCGCGAGGAAGATGTCACGGACCGTGACATTCTTGCACTGATGAAATAGCAGGTGATAGGGACGGTTGTTGCCGCCGCGGCCCGATGGGGGAGGCATTCCTCGCTGTGGACTCCGAAACTGCGCTCCTTGGCCGTCGATCGTGCCCGGTCCTTCGATGGTGAAGTTTTCGGCTTTTACGGCAAAGATGAGACCAACATTGCCGTCGTTCAGAGTCGAGTCTCCGTGTAAGGGGATGGCATCCACCGCGTGGTAATGGTTGCCGTCAGCGCTGCCAAGCAACTTGCCTTGCGCGGCGATATGCAGAGTGACATTGCTTTTCATCTCGACGGTTCCGATTACGAATACACCGGCAGGCACGAGCACCGTCCCGCCGTCATCGCGGTTGCACGCATCAATGGCGGCTTGCAGGGCTGCGGTGTCGAGAGACACGCCATCGCCCTTCGCGCCGAAGTCGCGGATGTTGTAAACGCGTGTGCCTCTGGTGCCGGCATCGGCAGACGCTCCGGCTAACTGCTGCTGGCGCTGCACGGACGATCCGGAAGCAAACATTTCATTTGCGCCGAATACGCCTGAGGCAATCGATCCTGCGGTCATGGCCTTTAACCATCTGCGCCGAGAGAAAGACTGGTTCGTAAGTTCCGTCATCGTTTATTTATCTTTCATTATTTGAAAACTGAGTTGCTGTAGTTGAACCAAACAAGATGGCGGTTCGCATGTTTTTCGTCAAGAACGTCCGTGGGAGTTTCACGAACCGAAATTCGATCGAATCCCCAAAGGAATAGGCGATCGCGTCTCTTCAGAAAAGGACAGTGAGGCGGTCCACGATGGCAAACACCCCATCGCACGCAGCAGTCGCCGAGCAGCAAGCTGGTACACTGCTTGTTTCGCAGCACATCGTACCCGTGCATCGTCGCCCAACGATCAGCAGTCTCTTCCTGCTCATAATTTCCGCGCTGCTAACGAGCTGCAAGGAGAGGCTTCCCGATTACCCGCCTTCGTATCGTGAATATGCGTATGTAACGAATGGCAAGAGCAACAGTGTGTCGGTGCTCGACACCCGCAACTTTCGACCGCTGACGACGATCCCGGTGGGATTGAATCCGACCGGCGTCGCGATCAATCCGAAAAAGAATGAAGTGTATGTCGTCAACACTGGATCAAGCTCGTTAAGCGTAATCGATGCGGAGCAGAACAATGTGGTGAAGACGATCTCGCTCGGCAAGAATCCGTATTTTGTTGATGTCGCGCCCGACGGCACTCGCGCCTACGTCGCTAATTCCGGATCGAACACTGTATCCATCATCGATCTTGGGAATCGACGCGTACTCCGCACCATCGCCGTAGGAAATGCACCAGGGATGGCGCGGGTCTCTCCCGACGGAAAGGTCGTTGTGGTAGCGGAAAGATTGGGCAATTCCATTTCGGTCATCGACACTGCCCGCATGGCCGTGCGGTCCTCCATCTCCGTCTGTAAGGAGCCTACAGACGTTCAGATCCTGCCGGACTCAAGCAAAGCTTTCATTGCCTGCAGCGCTTCTGCACAAGTGGCTGCGGTAGCTTTGACTGTCCCCTCATCCGCCAAATCGTCTGCGCCCTACCGCCTGCTTGCGCTTCTCGATGTGGGAACCACGCCGGTGCAGCTCGCTCTCAAGCCCGACGGCGGTGAAATCTTCGTGAGCAATTATGGCTCAGACACAATTTCGGAGATTGCGACAAACACGAATGAAGTTGGCGGCAGCTACGTGATCGGCGCCGGCCCGGTACGCGGACTGGTGACCGCCGACAACACGATTCTCTATGTGAGCAACTTCAAATCCGACACGGTGGGCATCTACAGCATCGATGATGGCAAAGCTCTGGGATGGATCCAGGTGGGCAATCGTCCTGATGCGCTCGCGCTTTCACCCAATCAGAACTTCCTGTTTGTCGTCGACACGGGAGCAGGTGATGTGATGGTGATTCGCACATCGGTTTCGCAGCGCTCGAATGTACCACGTGAGCGCTGGTTCCCGACTTTGACCATCATTCCCGTCGGGCAACAGCCCAATGCAATTGCAATAAAAGCATTTCTTTCTTCACGGCAAACAGCTCTGCCCTGAGCGGCTTCGATGGTCCCAGCAACTCTCGATTGCTGCCCACGCCTTCTGAAAATCACGCATCGAATTTCTGCAACAACGCACAGTGCAGGAACTCATGCCAACGCTCCGCAATGGCCTACCGGCGCTCCTCTTCTTTTTTGCGCTTGGCGCTTCGAGTCAATTTTGTATCGCCGATTCGAATTCCATTTTGGGAGACGCAGCTCGCGTCCGCGCTGCTGATGCCGTCATCGCTCTAGGAACACAGATTCACACGACGGCGCTCGATTGCTCGCACTTCGTGAATTCAATTTTTCAGCAAGCTGGTCTGTACTACAAGTACGAGCCCTCACGGGTTCTTTATCGTGGAACGGCAGCGTTCAGGCGAGTCTATCGCCCGCAGCCGGGAGATTTGATCGTCTGGCCTGGGCATGTGGGAATCGTGGTCGATCCCGAGCGCACCACGTTTGTTAGCGCGCTGCGGCGCGGCGTGAAGATCTCCTCTTACACATCCAGATATTGGCGGCGACGTGGGCACGCCCGCTTCCTGCGTTATAGGTTCCTGCCCAGCGACTCTCCTTTTGTGTGGGAGGCAAGTATTCCCACCGGAGCCAGCTCGACGTTTACAAATCCCGGCATGCAGTGAGTCTGGATCCGGCGTCTGGCAACGATCAGAACCCAAAAACTTCAAGTCGGCACGTAAAAGGATGTAAAAATGGTTTCGCAGGCTACGATCTTAGCCCTCGCGCAGAGGAACGCCTGACCTCACTCAGACACATTCTGCGTATCGTGATCTGGACGAAAGTTGTAGTCCTTCAGCAACTCTCCAACGCTGCGCACGAGTTGGTAGCGGACGGCGTCGCCGCAGTGGTTGCATTTTGGGAATTTCTTCAATACCAGAATCGCGGTCTCGTGCGGCAGGCGATGCGCATAGTGCACGACGCGGTAAATGCCTTTGATCCGCACGGAGTCGCCCGCGCGGAATAATAACTGTTGATCTTCAGTCTGTGCTGCGGGAGGAACCAAAGTCTCTGTTCTCCTGAATTGGATTTTTCGAAACCAACCATCCAAGTCAGAATCAACAGCGCAGGATAGAACCGCTCCACGCTCCTGAAGAGAGAGAAATGTCATCCTTAAAAGCCTGCTCATGGGAACGACAGAACAATTCAGGTTGCAGCAACCATATGAAGGCCGCGACGAAGGCCATCATGAAAAGCAAACTCTGATAGTGGACGTCCCTCAGTACACCATTGTCGAGGTCCACCTGTGGCATTACCAGGACCAGGCAGATAACGAGGGCCAGGAGCAAAGCGGCCAATGCTTTAAATCGCCTTGGCATTTGTGCGAGGATACCACACCTTCTTTGATACTCACGCAAGCGCACGGCGTGAAACTTTCATCACGCCTGAAGTGAATTCGAAAGCAATTTCCGAATTGTCTTGGCGAGCTCAGCATGCGCGAACGGCTTCTGCAAAACGATAACGTCAGGTCAGGCTCACGCAACTCCGCGCCCACGGCATGCGCGTGCGCGTACAGGCGGCTGGGAATGAAGGCAATTTGATGTCAGGCTACTGAAAATACAAATTCGCAGCTTATCTTGGTCCTCGCCGACGATAGCGGAGAGAATCTGTTGGGTAATCGAAGTCAGTACTGATAAAAGCCGCGTCCCGATTTGCGCCCCAACCAGCCGGCATCCACCATTTTGATGAGCAGCGGGCACGGCCGATACTTCGGATCGCCAAGTCCGTCGTGCAGCACACGCATGATGTCGAGACAAACATCGAGCCCGATGAAGTCAGCCAGAGTGAGGGGACCCATGGGATGCGCCATTCCCAATTTGAACACCTCATCCACAGCAGCGGCAGTGGCAACTCCTTCCATCACGGCGTACATTGCCTCGTTCAGCAGCGGCATCAGAACGCGATTGGAGACAAAGCCTGGTGCGTCGTTTACTTCGACGGGAGTTTTGCCTAACTTTTCCGAGAGCGTCTTGACAGTCTGATAGGTCGAGTCAGAAGTGGCCAGTCCGCGGATGACCTCTACCAATTTCATGACGGGAACCGGATTGAAGAAATGCATGCCAATCACTTTGTCGGGACGACGAGTGAGCGCGGCGATTTTTGTGACGGAAATAGAGGATGTGTTGCTCGACAGGATCGTTTCGGGACGGCAGATTTGATCGACATCACGAAAGATCTCTGACTTAATTTCAAATTTCTCTGTAGCCGCTTCGATAACAAAGTCACATTCCGCCAGAATCCTGCGGTCGAGCACTCCGCGAATTCTGGAAAGAGCTGCATCGCTCTCCTGCGACGTGATTTTGTTCTTCTCGACTTCGCGCTGAAGGTTCTTGTGGATCGTCGCGATTCCCCGATCCAGAAATTGCTGTGCGACTTCGCAAAGGATTACGTCGTATCCGCTGCGCGCGAACACGTGAGCTATGCCGTTGCCCATTGTCCCTGCACCAATGACTCCGACTTTGCGAATCTCCATTTGGGAATCCTCGTTCTTGGATAGACAAACGGTCGAGTTTAGCAAATACTTGCATCTCGCAGCATAAGGCTCACTCGGGCAGCGTGATCAATGTGACATGATCGATTTCCCGTTGCAGGAATCGGCTTCCGAGAATCCGGAACTTATCCACAGAGTCAGTCGCAAAAAACTGCGCGGCAGGATTGCGAGATGACGCTAGGTGAATCCCCAGCGCCGTAGCAGCATCATGGGCAGTTGCCTCAGCAGAATCGACCAACTGCAGCTTGTCCCGCAAGATGCGGTGCAGAAGCGGCTTGAGCAAGGGATAATGCGTGCATCCGAGAACCAGCACATCTGCGGAACCGTCACGGCCGCGTTGCTCCTCTTCTAATTCCCGTAGATAAATATGCGCCACCTGCTCCGTTACTGGGTGATCGATCCATCCTTCTTCCACCAGCGGCACGAAAAGCGGGCAAGCCTTTTCAATCGCAGAAATTCCCAATTTCTGCAGTTCTCGCTGATATGCATGGCTTGAAACCGTCGCTGCGGTACCGATCACATAGACATTCTTGTTGCGTGTGATTGCAGACGCGGCCCGCGCTCCGGGAGCGATTACTCCCAGAACTTCGGTTCGCACCGCGGCTTGAATGCTGTCCATCGCGAGAGCGCTCGCCGTATTGCAGGCGATCACGACGTACTCGGCTCCATGCTGCACGAGGAACTCGACGCTGGAAACCGCGTAACGCGCCACGGTTGCCGCTGACTTGGAACCATATGGCAGTCGGGCCGTGTCGCCGAGGTAGAGATAGTCAGCTTGAGGAACCGCCGCCAACAGCTCGCGAAGAACAGTAAGGCCGCCAAAGCCGGAATCGAATACGCCGATTTTCATTGCAGTTGCTCGACCACCCTGTGCACAGCGGCTGTGCTGTAGATCATTTTCAGGTCGGCGTGTCCCGCCAGCGTCTCGCGCTCTTTCCCATCGATCAGAAACTTTACCTGTTCCAAATGGGGAAAATTCGATGCCAAAGTATCGATCAGCGACAGCACGGTAAAGTCCTCCACCATCACTCCCGATCGATGCCCATCGACAAACTGCTCGTTCAAGTCCAGCACTGCAAGTTTGTCATTGACGAGAAATACCGTCTTAACTGCCGAGGCTGGGGCGAGAGGATGAGGCGACGGACGGCTTACATATTGTCCAATGAGGAGCTGCAGAACTGCTTTCGCGCGCGCCTCCGAGTCCGTGGGAAGAACGCCGCTGACCTGGCGGGATCGAAAAACGCCGTCGTCGTCATAGGCAATAGTCAGTCTGACCGATTCGCGCCTGCCACTTTCCGGCGGCCCTACGGTCTGGTCCTCGGCCGCAGCGCGCAGAGTGTCCTGGGTACCTCGCCGCAAATGCACGATGTAAACGCCAGATACAAGCACGAGCAGGAACAGCAGTACGAGCGTGATTTGTACATTGCGGGGAATCATGGCCTGGCTCCCGCACTGATTTTGCGAATCGCGATCGCGTCAGCCAGCGCGCCGGCGATCAGATCAGGCGAGATCTTCAAACCTTTTTTGTCGGCGGGTGCTTCCACAGCTATAGCGGGAGCGGCAATCGAGTGCAGCGGTTCAACAAATGAGGGTCGTACCAACGCTGCGAGCTCGCGCTTCTCAATGGCGGCTGCGGCTGTTATTGCAAGAATTTGGCTTTCATTTTGAAAGGTAGCCTGCGCGTTGTCCCACGGCAGAAAGCCACTGCGCTCGCGATCCGAGTCCGAAAGCCGGTTCGACGCAGCAGTGTAGATGTGAATCGTGGAGCCTGGCGTGGCGTGTAGCGTGACAAAAACCGACGGCCGGGCCAGGTTCACTGCTGCGGTACGTTGATCGAAACTTGGATCGGAATCGTTGTCGCGCAGAAGTATCACGGCAATGTGTCTCGTCTGAAGCTCTTGACGGAGCTTTTTCGCCAAAAGCAACGTCAAATCCTTCTCCAGCCGATTCGGCGCAATGCGTGCTCCGGGATCGGTTCCCCCATGTGCAGGATCAATCACGACGGAAAACTCCGGCGGCGAAGGGCGATGTATGGTTTGCTGCGGTGTGTGTGCAGGAGCTTTCGGCACAGTATCGAACGGCACCGTGGTTTGTCCTCCTGCCGGAGCTGAAGGAGAACCCGCAGGAAGCTGAGCTTGAATTGGGGAGCCCGTTCCCGCACTGCTCGCCGTCGTTGGGACCTGCAGAGAGCAGATTAGAAACAGCGTCAGGAATAATTGCAATCGTACCAAAATGGAATCAACGATAAGCCTGAACGATTTGCGCCGTCCTGAAGTGCGCAAAAGCTGACAATGCCTTTGTATTGTTAGAGCCAGGAATCCGCCTAACGCCTGTTACCCATTGCTTCTTCCAACGAAAAAATGGTCAGCCCACTCAACAGTTTCGGATAAAAGTCGGTGGATTTTTGCGGGAGAACCTCGCCTGCAAACGCAATCTCGCGCACCTGCTCGATGGAAACTGGATTCATCAGGAGCGCGACATTCACATCGGAATCGCTCTGAACGGACTGCAAGGCCTCTTCAGCACTTCGCAGATATCGAACATGACGCTGTTCGGTAATCTGCTGGCGAGTAATGCCCAGGACTTGTTCCAGCAACAAAGAGTGGAGGTGAACCACGTCGAGCTGCCTTTGGCGCAGGGGAAACTCTGAAGGGATTTTCTCGAAGCTGCTCGGCCGCGCACGGAAAAGAAAGCGTCCACCTCTCGTGGCGGCAACAAAAGCGATTCCGGCCGTTCCTGCTTCTCTCAGTTTCCTTATGGTTTCTTGCGCGTTAAGCGATCCTACATCGCTCAGCTCGTATACCTGCCGTGCCGAGTCGAGAAACGAAGCCGGGTCGAACTGCCGTAATCCGAAGACAACGCGATGCGTAGGTAGGATCACTAGCCCGGGTGAATCCATATTTACAAACGTCATCATGACTTTCTCGGCATTCTTCCTGAGGCAGTGGCACTCGCTTGCGCCCAGTTCTGTTTTGAAGTTCAGCGCAGTCTCGTAGCGGTGATGACCATCAGCAATAATTAACTTGCGGTCGGCCATTTCAGTCGAGACGATGTTCAGAGTGGCGGGATCGTCTACACGGCGTAGCCGATGAAGCACTCCATTCTCCTCCGTGACTTCCTGCCATTCGTGTTGCTCCTCAAACAGAAGTGAATCGATCGTCTGGGCAGGATCGCTGTAGAGCATGAAAATCTGCCCAAAGTGCGCGTGCGTGGCCCGCAGCAGGTTAAGACGATCGCTTTTGGGCTTCGCCAAAGTTTGCTCATGGCGATAAATCACTTTTTCTGGGTAATCGTGGAGCTTGCCTGCCGCGATAAAACTCCGCCTTTCAACCTTCTGCAGGGTTCCGGGAACGGCAAAATGCTGGGAATACGCGTAAATCGATGGCGGATCCTGCCGGAGAATACCCTCTTTTTGCCAACTTTTCAGGTAATTTGCCGCCTGAGTATAGCGGTTGTTCTCGGCTGTCTCCTCACCTTGCGGTCGTCCCAGGATAATTCGGACCAAATTGTAGGGACTCGCCCGGTAATAGCGATCCTGCATTTCCGGTGTGATTTTGTCGTAGGGCTGCGTAACAACGTCAGCCAAATTCACCTTCTCTGGGTTGTAGCGAAGTGCGGGAAAAGGAAATATCTCAGCCATGAAAGCGGTCAGGTGACCTCAACGGGCCGAGCCCGTCTGTAAGAATGGGTGAATTCTAACAGCCGGTACTCAGTGAGTGTGGCAAGGATCGGCGCATCGTTGCCGGATAACCAAGTCTCTCCCCTGTCACATCTGAGTATAGGCAGCAGCTTACAAACCATAGACAATTCGCTTTTAAGCCTATGGTAGTATCGGCAAAACAATAGGGGTTTACATATGCCCGGGATTAGCGGGCCTTCCGTGTCTGTTTCCCTTACCGGCCTTCGATTTGCAGCGCATCGCCCGAGTTTTGCCTCAACCAAATCTTTGTCAAAAATCTTCGGCTCGATTTTGGCCGTCGCGCTCTTGTTCCTGATTTCGAACTGCGCGGCGTGGGCTCAAACCGGTGACATCACCGATGTGCATATCACACCGCGCGGTATGGGTTCGCCCTCCCCAACTCCCGCCGCTGCGGGTCCATCGGCCGCTCCAGCGAGCGCAGTAGCTTCGCCTGACGTGAGTACGCCGTCGGTTGGACTTAAGACAGCGTCGCGTCCGCTCAGGGTAGACACTACTCTGGTGCTGGTTCCGGTAACCGTTACTGATCCGATGAATCGCCTGGTGACTGGTCTCGAACGCGAAAACTTCAACCTTCAGGAAGGCAGCCAGGGTCAACAGATTCGGACGTTCTCCAGCGAAGATGCTCCGCTGTCGCTCGGCGTCATCTTTGACCTCAGCGGAAGCATGGGGAACAAGATCGACAAGAGCAAGCAGGCAGTCATCGAGTTTTTTAAGACCGCCAATCCGGATGACGAGTTCTTCATGATTGGCTTCAGCGACAAGCCAGAGCTCATTTGCGATTTCACCAATTCGATTGAAGACATTCAGAGCCGTTTGGTGTTTGCAAATGCTAAGGGGCGCACCGCTCTCCTCGACGCGATCTATATGGGGATCAAGAAGATGAAGCAGGCGCACCACGAGAAGAAGGCGCTGCTGATCATCTCTGACGGCGGCGATAATCGCAGCCGATATACCGATTCCGAGATCAAATCGCTGGTAAAGGAAGCGGATGTCGAGATTTATTCCATTGGATTGTTCGATAATAGTCCTGCCACTTCCGAAGAACGCTATGGGCCGTATCTGCTGAACGA
>Ga0070741_10006993_pt1 | contig 23758 bp, 16 predicted proteins | sample Coa_R1_4_FD_66440 | JGI IMG/M metagenome (GOLD analysis project Ga0070741, IMG submission 66440) | Surface soil microbial communities from Centralia Pennsylvania, which are recovering from an underground coalmine fire - Coalmine... | ecosystem: Environmental > Terrestrial > Soil > Unclassified ...
CACCTCGACCGGCACCACCAGCCGACCTCGATCTCCCACCACGAGGTTGTATGTACCACTCAGACTACAGAACACCACTGCGGTTACAGCAGTGGAACCCGCCCGGCCTGGGTTCCCGTCGCCGCCGCAGTCACTGGCGTTCATCGCTTGGCGGGCGACGTCGGACGGGGAGCGCCGGATCGGGAGGGGCGTGGTCGATCCCCGGGGCCGCGACGTCCTGGGTGTGCCGGCTCGCCCTGTAGGCGATCAGGAATTGGCCGCGAACCAGGAGATGGTTCGCCTGAGGCCCTCCCCCAGGGCGACGTCCGGTCTCCAACCCATCAACTCGGTGGCCAGCGAGATGTCGGGCCGGCGCTGCGCCGGGTCGTCGGTGGGGAGCGGCTCGAAGACGATCTCCGACTTCGAGCCGGTGGCGTCGAGCACGGCCTCGGCGAGTTCCAGGACGGTGAACTCGTCGGGGTTGCCGATGTTGACCGGTCCGACGTGGTCCGAGTCGAGCAGGGCGACAAGGCCGCGGACCTGGTCTTCGACGTAGCAGAAGCTTCGGGTCTGCAAGCCGTCCCCGTAGACGGTGAGCGGCGTGCCGGCCAGAGCCTGCACGATGAAGTTGGACACGACCCGCCCGTCGTCGGGGCGCATGCGGGGACCGTAGGTGTTGAAGGTGCGGCTGATGCGCACGTCGAGGCCGTGCACGCGCCGGTACGCCATGCTCATCGCCTCGGCGAAGCGTTTCGCCTCGTCGTAGACGCTCCGGGGCCCGATCGGGTTCACGTGGCCCCAGTAGGTCTCGTCCTGGGGGTCGACCTGGGGATCGCCGTAGACCTCGCTGGTCGAGGCCAGGAAGTACCGGGCCCCCTTGTCCCGGGCCAGGCCGAGGGTGTTGTGGGTGCCGAGGCTGCCCGCTTTGAGCGTTTCGATCGGCAACGCCAGGTAGGCCTTCGGGGATGCCGGGCTGGCCAGGTGCATGACCGCGTCGACGGAGCCGGCGACGTCGACGCGGCTGCTCACGTCCCGGCGCACGAAGCTGAACCCGTCCCGACCGGCGAGGTGGGCGATGTTGGCCACGGCGCCGGTGCAGAGGTTGTCGATGCCGACGACCTCGTCGCCCCGGCCGAGCAGCAGGTCGCAGAGATGGGATCCGAGGAATCCGGCGGCGCCGGTGACGACGACCCTCATGCCGTCTCCTGGTGTCCCTCGACGGCGCCGACCTCTAGGAAGCCGACGCCGGCCGGCCGGCCCACGCCCTCGTAGGCGAACCCGAGGCGGCGGAGCCGGCCCCCGTCGAGAGCGTTGCGGGCGTCGACCACGGCGGCGGCCGCCATCATGCGGCGGACCCGTTCGAAGTCGAGGGTGCGGAACTCGTCCCACTCGGTGAGGACGACCAGGACGTCGGCTTCTTTGCAGGCCAGGTAGGGATCGTTGACGACGTCGACGCCGGCGAGCACCCGGGTGGCCGTTTCACCGGCGACCGGATCGTAGGCCCGGACGGTGGCGCCGGCGACGACGAGGACCTCGATGATGTCGAGGGCCGGCGAGCCCCGCAGGTCGTCCGTGCCGGCTTTGAACGTGAGGCCCCAGACCGCCACCGCCGCACCGGCCAGGGAGCCGCCGGCCTGGGTCTCGATCTTCTCCACGATGCGGTCCCGCTGGCGGCTGTTGGCGACGACCACCGCCCGCAGCAAGCCGAAGTCGAAACCGGCCGAGCGGGCCACGTGGAGGAGGGCGGCCGTGTCCTTCGGGAGACACGAGCCGCCGTAGCCTGGGCCCGGCTGGAGGAAGCGGGGTCCGATGCGTTCGTCGAGACCCATACCGCAGGTGACCTCCACGACGTCGGCCCCGACCAGTTCGCAGAGGTTGGCGATCGAGTTCACGAACGTGAGGCGCGTGGCCAGGTAGGCGTTGGACGCGTACTTCGTCATCTCGGCCGACTCGGGGGTCATGACGACGACGGGGGCCTCGAGGTCACGGTAGAGGACGGCCACGCGGGCGGCCGTCTCCGGGTCGTCCGCCCCGAGGACGATCCGGGCCGGTTCGAGGAAGTCCCGTACGGCGCTGCCCTCGCACAGGAACTCCGGGTTGCTCACCACCGAAAACCGCCCCGACGGGGCGCCGGCGGCGACCAGCGCCTTCTCCACCCGGCGGGCCGAGCCCACCGGCATCGTCGACTTGTTCACCACCACGGTGCCGTCGGCCATTCCGGGAGCGATCTGCCGGCAGGCGGCCACCACCGCCGACAGGTCGGCCTCGCCGCTCTCCCCGGCCGGCGTCGGCAGGCAGAGGAACACGAACTCGGCCGCCGCCGCCGACCCCGCCACTTCCGTGGTGAAGCGCAGCCGGCCGGAGGCGAGGCCGGCGGCGGCCACCTCCTCCAGGTGCTCCTCGAGGATGGGGATCTCGCCGGCCGCCAACCGCCGGACCCTGGAGGCGTCGAGGTCGGCACAGACGACGTCGTGGCCGAGGAAGGCGAGGCAGGCGGCGGTGGTGGCGCCGACATAGCCGGCACCGATCACTGCGATCGTGCTCATGGGGTCGTCTCCGGTCACGGCTTCGTCGCTTCGGCCGGGGTTCGGTCGGGAGCGGGGGCGGGCAGGGCCGGGGGTCGGGGGGTGTCCCCCCGGAGGTGTGCGAACGTCTGCAGGGCGATGCCGCGGGCGGCCAGCGCTCCCGGCAGGCGGGGATCGCACAGCACGCGACGCTCGACGCCGCGCTCGGTGCGGTACGGGGAGTCGAGGTCGGCGATGTCGTCGGCCCCGGGATGGCAGCCCAGTTCGGTCACGCCCTCGGGCAGCGTGTCGAAGAGGCGCAGCAGCGTCTCGACCGTGATCCCCTCGGGATAGGGCTCGCCCCGCCCGGACTGGCCGTAGAACCCGCCGCAGTACCTGACCCGGCCGGAGGCACCCCGGACGGGCACCCCCAGCCGCTCGCCGGCGGACAGGAGGCGGCACCGCAGCGGCTCCTGGAGGTGGGCGTGCTGGTGGGAGTCGAGGTGGGTCGGCAGCCGGCCGAGGAGACGGACGAAGAGCCCGAGCTGGCGCGACAGCTCGCCGTCGACCGCGTCGGCGTCGTCGGGATCGACGACCTGGTACAGCGCTTGCCACCGGCGGTCGCGGTAGACCCATTCCCCGAGGTCGACGTGGAGCCCGATGCTGACCGCGGGGTGGGCGACGGCCCAGCGGGCGGCGGCGGGGGCCGCGGGCCAGCGCACCATAAAGCTGGCGCTGGTCACGATCCCGGCCGCAACGGCTTCGCCGATGCCGGCGTTGACACCCTCGCTCTGGCCGAGGTCGTCGGCGTTGACCACCACGCTGCGGGCGGTCAACGCATCATCTCCGCCAGGGCGAGGGCCTCCTTGAGCCAGCCGTGGGCGTGCTCCGGCGGCGGGGTCCAGCCCGGCGCCCAGCCGAGCCACTGGACGCAGAGGTGCAGCCGGGCGGCGACGAGGTCCCCTTGGAACACCGTCCAGGCGCCGGCCGGCGGGCCGGCGGCCTCGAAGTAGGCCCGGGCCATGGCGTCCCGTTCGGGTTGCGCCCAGCCCCCGGCGGTGAGGGCGGCCACGTCGAGGACGGCGGGGCCGAGCCCGGCCAGCTCCCAGTCGAGGGGCCACACGTCGAGGCGGAACCCGACCGTCCGGACGAGGATATTGGACGGGTACAGCTCGCCGTGGATCAGCATCGGGGGGAGGGAGAGGAGCCGCGCCGTGGCCCGGCGGTGGGCGTCCAGCACCGTGCCGGGGGCGCCGGCGACGGCGGCCCGCGTCCGCCAGGCGGCGAAGAGGCGGGTGTCGTGGACAAGGAGGGGCACCCGCCCGGCCCGTGACCTGTCCCGGCGCCGGGTCCGCCCGGCGCCGGGGGGGCAGGGGGGGACGGCGGCGCTCAGCTGGCGGTGCATGCGGGCGACCCAGGCGGCCACCCGGACCCAGACGTCGAGGTCGCCGATCTGCCACAGCTCCACCCCCGGCACCCGCTCGATCACGATCCAGTCGTCGCCGGCGGCGTGGCAGTGCGGCCCGATAGCCAGCGGGCGCAGCAGGTTGCGGTAGGCGGCCGGCTCCCGCCGGGGGTCGTGGACGAAGGCCGGCTTCGCCCCCCGGGCATCCTCGAGCAGGGCGGCCGGCCGGAGATCCTTGCGCAGCCAGCCGGGGCCGACCTCGTCGATGCGGTGGCTGGTGGCGCCGGCGAACGGCGTCACCTCCACGGTGGCTCCGGGGACAGCCGACGTTCCGCCCGTCATGCCCGCACCCCGGCGGATTCGAGGAGGCGGGCGAGGACCACCCGGGCGTCGAAGAGATCCTCGGCCACCCGGCGGGCGGCCTTGGCGTGGCGCCGCCAGTCCGACTGCACCTCCCGCACCGCGTCGGCGGCGCTCCCGGTGTCGGTGAAGGCGAGCAGGCCCTCACCGGCGGTCAGGAAACGGGTCCAGCCGGTGTCCTGGGCCACCACCGGGCGACCGGAGGCCAGGTAGCAGGCGCTGCGGTCGCTGAACCAGCCGCAGCGGGAGGCGACATAGCCGCTCTTGGCCACGCCGATCTCGGCGGTGGAGGCGCCGACGAAGGCGCGGTAGCGGTCGGGGTCGGGCGCGACGACCGCCGGATCGAGGACCCGCCACCCGGCGGCGGCGAGGGCGTCGCGGTCGCGCCCGTCGCCGTCATGGATGTCCAGGGCGGGCTCGAAGCGGGTGCCGGGCACCTGCCCGGGCAGGTCGAGCAGGGCTCGCAGGGCATGGGCCTTCTGGCCGAGCTGCAGCCCAGCGAAGGTGATCGACCCGTAGGAGCGCCAGTGGCCCACCGTCGTGAAGCCGTGCCGGGGCGGGGCGTCGCTCACCGGCCAGGCGTCGAGCACCACCGGCGGGAGGGTGGGGATCCAGCTGACGCCGGCGGTGGGCACCGGGCAGGTCGCGGTGCCGAGGGCTCCTCCGACGGAGGCGAAGGCGTCGTGGCCGGCGAGGTGCATGTCGATGCCCTCGGCGTGCCACAGCTGCGTGAAGGCGGGGTCGAGGTCGACGTAGAGCCGGCGGGCGGCGGGGCCGAGAAGCTCGGCGTCTCCCAGGACACCGGCCAGGTTCACCACGACGTCGGCGCCGGCGGCGAAGCGGGCCGCGTCGGCGTACGCCATTCCGGTGGCGGTGCGGCCGGGGTGGACGAGCGTGGCCCGCCCGGCGAGGCGGGCGCCGGTGACCACCCGGTGGAAGTAGGAGAGCACCGCCGGGTCGGCGGGGGCGGGCTCGATCAGGAGGACGTCGTGGCCGAGGGCCCGGAAGCCCAGGGCGTACTGGAGGACGGCCCAGGTCGCGCCCCCCTGTCCGGGGACACCGGCGAACGTTCCGGCCAGGAGGATCCGGAGCCGCTTCGGGGGTCGCTGGCTCACAGCTCGCAGTGCTCCAGGAATGGGGTGAGGACGACGTCACTGTCGAAGTACGACTCGGCCACCGCCCGGGCGGCGGCGCAGTGAGCCTCGTAATCGGCCAGGATCGAGCGGGCCCCGGACCGCGCCTCCTCCAGTGTGGAGAAGGCGGTGAGGCCCTTGTCGGCCGGGATGAGCTCGGAGAAGCCGGTGTCCTGGACGAGGGCGGGACGCCCGCTGGCCAGGTAGCGGGTCGTCCGGTCGCTGAACCAGCCGCTGCGGGTCTCGACGTAGATCCCCTGGGCGGCCGAGAACTCGGCCGTCGAGCCGGCGACGTAGCGACGGAAGGCGTCGGGCGTGCCGGCCACGGCGACGGGATCGGCCAGGGCCCAACCGCAGGTGTCGAGCTGGTCGAGGTCGGGTCGTTCGTCGGGGTGGATGGCCAGCGCAGCCTCGAAGCGGGCGCCGGGGACGAGGCCGGGCAGGGTCAGGAACTTGCGGAACTCGTGGACCTTGAGCCCGAAGCGGCGGCGGTCGGTCTCGACCGGCCCGAACGGTCCCCGCCAGTTGGCGATGGTGGTGAAACGTGCGGCGGCGGCGCCGGTCATGCCGTCGTCGACCGCCGGGGGCCAGGCGTCGAGCACCACCGGTTGGCGGGTCGGCTGCCACCGGAACTCACCGACGGGGATGGGGCAGCCGGCCCGGCCGATCCTCTCGCCGATGGTGAAGTACCGGTGGTGGCCGCTCAAGCGGGCACCCTGGCCGGCAGCGTGCCAGAACTGGGTGAAGCCGGGGTCGATGTCGACGAAGGCCCGTCGCCGGAAGGCGGCGAAGAGCGCCGGGTCGCTCAGGTGCCCGCTGATGTTGACGAGGAGGTCGGCCTCGGCGGCGAGATCGGCGACGTCGGGCCGGGTCAGGCCCGCGCCGTCCCCGTTGTCGCACAGCAGGGCGGCGCGACCGTTCAGCCCGAAGCGGGCGACCACGTCGCAGAACCAGGCCCGGTTGGCCGAATCGGGAAAGGCGGCCGGCCGGCGGGCGGTATCGGTGCAGTGCGCTTGCGCGATCTCCTCGACCAGCACGACCCGGCACCCGAGGCGCTCGAGGCCCTGGATCCAGCTGAGCCGCACCCACGCCTCCCCGCCGTTGGCGGGCTTGTTGGCCAGCGCCCCGGCGACGACCACTAGCGGGCCGGCCATCAGGCGACGCCCAACGTGCGCAGCAGCGACCCGGCGACCTTGGTGGCGTCGAAACAGTCGACGGCCAGGTCCCGGGCGGCCTTGGCGTGACGGGTGTGGTTCCCCAGCACCTCCGCCACCGCCGCCGCGGCGCCCTCGGGCGTGGTGAAGGTGACGAACCCCTCACCGCCGTCGAGCGGCCCGCCGCCCAGCGCGGTGTCCTGGGCGACCACCGGCCGTCCGGAAGCCAGATAGCAGGCGCTGCGGTCCGAGACCCACCCGCCGCCGGTGCGGACGTAGAGCTGCTTGGCGACGAGGAATTCGGCCGCCGACCCGGAGACGTAGGCCCGGTAGGCCGACGGGCTGCCCGCCACCCGGCGGGGATCGGCCAGCCGCCAGCCGTTGTCGACCAGCAGGGCGCGGTCGGCCCGGTCGGCGGGGTCGATGTCGAGGGCGAGCTCGAAGCGGGCGGCCGGGATCTCGCCGGGCAGGGCGGCGAAGCGGCGGAACTCGTGCACCCGCAGGCCGTAGGTCACCCCGTCGTGGACCACCGGCCCGAAGGGGCCCCGCCAGGTGCAGACCGTGGTGAACCGGGCGGCCTCCCGCCCGGACGGGCTCCCGACGGCGACCGGCCAGGCGCCGAGGTCGACCGGAGGGAGCGTCGGGATCCAGTCCAGGCCTCCGGCGGGAACGGTGCAGCCGGCCCGGCCGATGTTCTGGCCGACGGTCACGAAGGCGTCGTGGCCGGCGAAGGCGTCGTGGAGGCCGAGCTCCCGCCACAGCTGCGGGAAGCCGGGGTCGATGTCGACGAAGACCCGCCGTCCGGCGCCGGCCAGGAGGGCGTCGTCGTCGAGGTAGCCCATGACATTGAACAGCACGGCGCCCCGGGCCCGTCCCTCGAGTTCGGCGCGGTCGAGGCCGAGGCAGCGCCGACCTCGGTCATAGAGGAGGGCATACCGACCCTCCATCCCGGCACCCCCCATCACGTCGCGCAGCCAGCGCCACTGCGCCGTTGCCTCCGGAGGCATGTCCGGGTCGGCCAGCATGGCCGGCTCAAGGCGGTCGACGAAGGCGACGTCGGCGCCGGCGGCGGCGAACCCGGCCAGCCAGTTGCGGAAGACCCAGGCGTGCCCGCCGACGCCGGGCCGCTGGGCCAGCCCCCCGGCGACGATGACGGTCGGGCGGCGCGATCCGGCCCCGGGACCGCTCATGCGGCCAGCCGGTGCGGGAGGTGGTTGGCTTCCAGGAAGCGCCGCATCTCGACGAAGTGGACCTGGTAGGCCTTCTCGAACGGGCGCCAGTCCTGGCCGAGGAGGTCGAAGCCGGGACCGAACTCGCCGAGGGCGCAGTGCGGAAGCTCGAGCAGCTCGGCCAGCTCCTGCGTCCGCTGGTCGTAGGTGAGGAACACCGTCGGGGTGCCGTTGGCCAGCGACACCAGGTTGGAGTGGAGCCGGCAGCCGACCACCATCCCCTGCGACGTGTAGGTCCGCAGGTACTCGCCGATGTCGTAGGAGAAGAAGCTGTTGTTCATGAACCAGTCGAGGAACGCCGGGCGGCTGGTGTAGCGGTCGAAGCGCTCGTGGATCTCGGCCGCCAGCGCCGAGGCGACGAGCGGGGTGCGGGTGAGCCGGGTCAGCCCCGTCCCCCGCACCGGAGTGAGGCGGGCCTCGTGCTCGGCCCCCCACCGGCGGGCCTCCATGTAGCGCTGCAGGAGCACCTCTTCGCCCTGGAGGATCACAGTGACCTCGCCGAAGCGGTCCCGGACGGTCTCGATGGCCCGGAACTGGGCTTCGTACACGGTCGGGTCCTCGGAGTAGAGGCTCTGGCGGAACGAGAACCCGGCCCGGTCGTCGGACGGCGCGCGCACGGTGATCTCCGGCTGGCGGGACCAGTATGCGGTCGGGCAGGCGGTCACCACGAAGTTGGTGATGCCGATGCCTTCGAGCGCCTCGGCGGTGCTGTTGCCCCGCAGCGACGAACAGGCCGAGCTGTCGTGGATGTAGCGGAGGATCTCGATCTCCTCCGGCTCGAACCGGACCTGCTCCGCCCTTCCAGCCTGCAGCCCGACACCGAAGAGGATGATCGGGATCTTGACCTTGCGGAACAGGCCGATCCCGAACTCCCGGGTCAGCCAGTCGGCCTGAATGTAGTTGCCGCCCTTGAGGACCAGGGCGTCGCATTCGTCGTTGACGGCGTCCCACTCGGCCTGGGGGGCGTCGCGCCGGATGATCAGGAGCTCGTCGTAGGCCAGGAGGCGGTCGGTGGCTTTGGTGACGAACCAGTCGCCGATGTTGTGGGGCGAGTCGTAGTTGAGGGCCGGCGAGGCGGCCTGGTCCATCTTGGCCGCGGGGACGTAGCGGTGGTAGTCCAGCCCGATCTCAAGCGGACCCTGGATGGAGGCGATCTTCATTTACGTCACGTCCTTGTCCGGGCGGGTGCGGGTGCGGGTCCGGCTCCCCGGGCGCACCACCGGCGCCGGCGGGATCGCCTCCATGAGTTCGGCGATGCGGGCATCCCACAGATGGGTATGGAGCCAGGTGTTGAACCGGCTGGTGAGCCGGCGCAGCGCCGTCGGGTAAGACTGTCCCTCGAGGTGGTACAGCTCGGCGGCGGGAAGGTACCAGCAGTCGTAGCCGAGCTCGCCGATGCGCAGGCAGAGGTCGGAGTCCTCGTAGTCGCCCTGCACATACATCCCCGACAGGCCCCCGACCTTGTCCCACACCTCGCGCCTGAGGAGCAGGCAGGCCCCGGTGACGGCCGGGACGACCCGGGCCTGCGCCGCGGCTGGGAACGACCGGTGCAGACCCTTGAAATAGTGGGCGTTCTCCCACCACGGTGAGCCCTCGGGCCGCAGGAAGTACAGGCCGGCGTGCTGGATCGACCCGTCCTCGTAGACGAGCTTGGGGCCGACGGCGCCGGCTTTCGGTGTTCGGTCGAGGAAGTCGGCCATGGTGGAGAGCCAGCCGGGCCGGTGGGGCAGGACGTCGCTGTTGAGCAGGAGGAGGAGCCGGCCGCGGGCCACGGAGACGCCGGCGTTGTTGGCATCGGCGAAGCCGAGGTTGCGGCGCAGCACCACTGTCCGGAGTGGAACGCCGTAGAGACGGTGCAACGCCGCCGAGGAGACGGCTAGCTCCTCGGCCAGCTCCGGCGAGTCGAGCACGTAGACGAGATCGGCGCCGACCAGGTCGGGGTCGTCGACGAAGTGGGCCAGCTGGTGCTCCACGAAGTCGATCCGCCGGTAGAGGGGGACGATGACGCTGGTGGTGGGCTCGGCGGGTGGCGTGCCGTACTGGGTGACCGAGACGACGGCCTCCGACCAGTGCCGGCGGCCCTGGAGTTTGCGCAGGGTCGGGAACGTGTGCGTCCCTACCAGGGCGTCGACGCCGGGCGTCTCGTGGGCCAGGTCGGCGAGGACGACGGAGCGGGTGAGGGAGGCGTCGTCCACCACCGGCGGGACGGCGGCCTCGACGACCACACCGGCGGCGTTGCGCATCTCGAGCACCCAGCCGTCGGGCAGCACGCTCGGGGCCGGCAGCTCGAAGTGGGCCACGAAGCCCGGTTCGGCCCGCTGCTGCTCATCGGGGGCGGCGCCGTAGAACTGCTCGACGTCGGGGCGGGGGAAGCGGGCCAGCCTGCCGGCCAGCTCGACCCGGCACCCCTCGGGGGCCAGGGCGGCGACGCCGGTGATCTCGGCCGAGGCGTCGCGCATCCAGCCCCGGATGTAGAAGCTGCGGTCATCGACGCGGTGCAGGGCATCGACGAAGAGGCCCTGGGCGACGTCGGCGGCGATCTGGCAGTGGGGCGGCCGGGTCCGTACCGCGTCCCGGAAGCGGCGCAGCTCGACGGCCAGGCGGGTGGCCGGCCATCCGGACGCCGCCTCGGCCAGGGCGGAGGCGAGCAGGGTGGCCGCCCGTGTGCGCACCTCGGCGCCGACGCCGGCCAGCCCGAACCAGGCCAGGCTCTCGGCGTCGGTCACCTCGACCCGGGTGGGGTCGAGAACGGCGCAGTGGCCTCCGAGGTCGAGCACCGCCGGCCGGAGCGACGACAGCCCGACGGCGACGGCGAGGAACCCGCTGTCCCCCTCGCCGACCTCGTCGCGGGAGAAGACGACCGACCGGACCGCGAGGTGGGCCGGGCTGGCGCTGTCCCCTTCGGCGTCCCGGGCGCCGGGCTCGTCGACGCACCACCCGGCCAGGGCGACGACGCCGTCCCCGAGCCAGCAGGCGAACTCTGCCCGGCCGGGCAGGCCGGGAAGGGAATCCGGAACGGGGCCGTCGACGGCGGTCGGAGCGGGACGGGACGGGGTCGGAGCGAGGCGGGGCTCAGCCGGCATGGGCACTCCGGCGCGCCGTTGTGGCCAGCGCCGCCCGGGCCCCGGGCCGCCCGGCGTGCGCCGCGACGACGTCGTCGTAGAGGTCGGCGAGATTGGTCACGTGGCTGGCGACGGGGTGCACCTCGCCGATCCCGGCCCGGAGCCGGTCCCACAACCCCGGTGTCCCGACGGCCCGTTCGATCGTGTCGGCCAGGCTCCGAGGGTCGCCGGCCCGGAAGTGCAGGCCGTCGACGCCGTGGGTCACCTTCTCGGCCATGCCGCCGATGTCGCTGCAGATCACCGGCCGCCCGTGGGCGAACGCCTCCTGGATGACGAGCGGGGCGTTCTCCCACCAGATCGACGGGACCACCACCCAGTCCACCGCCCCCATCAGGGCGGGGAGTTCCTCGGGGCGGTAGCGGCCCACCAGATTGATGTCGTCACCGGCGGTGCCGAGCAGGGAGCGGAAGAGAGCCTGGAACTCCTCCGGCTGGTGCTCGATGTTGGCGCCGTGGAGCCGCAGCGTCGGGTGCGCCGCGTCCCGGGGCGCTGGCGCGCCGGCCCGGCGTTCGGCCACGAGCTGCATCGCCTTCAGGAGGACGTCGGCGCCCTTGAAGGCGGTGAACTGACCGAAGTAGCCGATGCGGTCCCGGTGCGGGCGTCCGGCGTCCTCGCCCTCGCCGCCGGCGGGGACGGCGGCGACCGCCGGGCGGCCGTTCTCCTCGACCGTGATGCGCTCGGGGCCGATGCCCCAGTCGACGTAGCGCTCGGCCAGGAACCGGCTGGGCGAGACGAACCGGTCCACCACGCCGAGGTGTGACTTGATGAAGCGCTCCCGGAGGAAGAACTCCTGCGGGGGGATCGCCGGGAAGCACTCGTGGCACCGGCGGGGGGAGGCGCCGAGGCACCGCTCCCCGGTGGTGCGGAACATCTGCCCGTTGTTGTGGCAGATCGGCACGTACTCGTGGAGGGTGTAGACGATGGCCGAGTCGGGCAGCGTCCGCCGCGTCTCCCGCAGGATGTCGTAGCCGAGGAACAGCGTGTGCTGGAAGTGCACGACCTCGGGCCGGTAGGCGGTGAGGAATTCCCGGAAGAACTTGGTGTAGACGTCCTTGTTGCGAGACGTCGACAGGAACCAGTCGTAGTCGGCGATGTCGGTGTGGAAGAAGTACTGGTTGGGATCGTCGCCCACCGGCTCGAGCAGGGTCCCCTCGTGGGTCCGTCCCGTTCGCGACACGGGCGGGCCGGTGCGGGCGACGAGCAGGGGCTCGTAGCGCCCGGAGTCCCGCATCGCCTCGTACAGCTCAAGGGCGTAGGTCTCGGCGCCGCCGGGCATGACGGCGGGATGGTTGTGGACGACGTAGAGCACCTTCGGCACGGGATGGATCTCCTAGTGGTCGAGGCGGTCGAGGGCGAAGAGGACGCAGGTGTCCTCACGGTCGAGGACGAGCCGGGCCCTGGTGTCCAGGTGGCGCCGGAGTCCGGCGTAGTAGTCGAGCCACCACCGGGCGGTCGCCGGGAAGAGCACGAACCGGACCCCGAGGCGGCGGAGCTCCTCGATGTGGGCGACGGCGGCGGCGCTGTCCTGCGGGTGGTACCCGGCCCAGCGGCCGTCGGCGCCGCGGGGATAGTGCCAGCCGATGCGGCCGTCGAGGTCCACGAGGCTCTCGTCCCCCCGGCTGGCCACCGCCACCACGGACCCGACGGGCACCAGCGTGCGGACGAGCGCCTTGACCCGGTTGACGAGCCGGGCGTAGTCGGCGGCGGGGACGGCGTCACCGGTCGCCACCGGCACTTCGCTGCGCTGGTCTTCGCCGGCCCCCCCGTTCGGCGCGAGCGGCCCCGGAGCGGTCAACGTCGCCGGGTCACTCGTCGGCATCTCGCCCGCCAGCGCTAGCCGCCCGAGTTCCTCCATCCGCCGCAGCACCTCACGCTGGCCGGCCCGAATCATTCCCCGCAGGCCGGTGACTTCGGCTTCGAGGGCCACCAGCCGCTCGGTCAGCGCGCCGATGACGGCGGCCTGCTCGTCGAGGCGCCGGTCGAGTTCGTCCTCGGCGCGGCGCGGGCGGGGGCGGGGGCGGGCGGGAGCCTTGGGGAGCGTCACGGACGGGTTCCGGGAGCGGGGGAGAAGGCAATGAGGGAGAAGACGGCGCAGTCACCGGCGGCGGCCAGTTCGCGGTGGCGATGGCGGAGATGGTCGGTGAAGGCGGCGTAGTGGTCGAGCCACCAGTGGGACGGGCCCGGGATGACGAGATGGGTGGCGCCCCGGCGCCGGACGGCGTCGAGGGCGGCGATCGCCTCGGCGCTGTCGGCCGGGTGGTGCCCGGCCCACACGCCGGCATCGTCGGCGGGAAAGTGCCAGCCGGTGCGTCCCGGCAGGTCGAGGAGGTCGTCGTCGCCCCGGCTGACCACCGCCACCGTCGACCCGGCCGGGGTGGCCCCCTCGACGACCGCCCGGACCCGGGCGACGAGGCTTCGGTACGCGGGTCCGGTGAGGGCCGACGACCCCGGCGCTCCCTGGCGGCCCGCCATGATGCGCCCCACCGCGGCCAGGGCTTCGAGGAGCTCGTCGTCGTCGTCGTCGCCGGCCGGTACGAGGGTGGGCGTCCCGGCGCGGCCGCTACCACCGCCGGCGCCGGCGGTGCGGGCAGCCTCGGCGCCGTCGGCGGTGAGGCGCACAACCTCGCCGAGGAGCTCGGCCACCTGCGCCGCCCGGGCCCGCAGCAACCGTTCGCTGCTCCGCTCCCGCACCCCGTCGTGGACCGTGGCCAGCAACGGCGAAACGGAGAGGCGCACCGGGTGCGTGTCGGCGTAGGCGATCCGCAGGAGCCCGTCGTCGAGATAGGTGCGGACGTCGTCGGGCTCCACCCGGGCGGCCCAACGGTCCCGGTAAAGCCGTCCGTTGGCCGACGCCTCCGCCGAGCGCCGCTCGCGGGTGGCCGACTCGAGGTGGACGACCACGCTGGCCGGGCAGTAGCGCACCGCCCAGCCGGCGTCGGCCAGGCGCAGGCACAGGTCGACGTCTTCGTGGCCGTTGCGGAAGGCCGGGTCGAATCCGCCGGCGGCGGTGAAGACGGACCGCCGCACGAGCAGGCAGGCGCCGGTCACGACCTGGAAGGCGCGGGCCCGGTTGACCGCCGGGTGGTCGGCCGGGAAGCCGGCATAGACGTGGTGTGGATTGTGGTCCTCGCCGATGACGACGCCGGCGTGCTGAACGGTGCCGTCGGGGAACAGCAGCTTGGCCCCCACCGCCGCCGCCTCGCGGTGGGCGTCGGCCTCGGCCACCAGCGCCGCCAGCCATCCCGGTCGGGGGAGGGTGTCGTTATTGAGGAAGACGACGTACTCGCCGACGGAGGCGGCTGCGCCGTGGTTGCAGGCGGTGGCGAACCCGGCATTGCGGGCATGGCTGACGACTCGCAACGCAGCACCGGCGGCGAGGCAGGCGGCGAGGATCGCCGGCGTGTCGTCGGTGGAGCCGTCGTCGACGACGATGATCTCCGCCTCCACCCCGAGGGGGGCGCGCAGGAGGGCGTCGAGGCAGGCCCGGGTGAGGGCGCCACGGTTGAAGACCGGGATGACCACCGAGGCCCGGGTCATCGGGACCCTGCGGTCACGTCGTCGCCGGCCGCTTCGTCCCGGTCGGCCGGGGCGGGGTCACGGAAGGCGAACAGGGAGCAGTCGTCGTCGTTGACGACAAGGTCGGCGGAACCGGCCAGGTGGGCCGTCAGCTCGCCGTAGTACGCCAGCCACCACCGCGAGTCGGCTGGGAGCAGGAGGTGGGTGGCCCCGCCCGTCCGCTGCGCCTCGAGGGCGGCGACGGCGGCGGCGCCGTCGGCGGGGTGGTGACCGGCGTAGCCGCCGTCGCCCCCGGCGGGGAAGTGGCAGGCCGGGTGGCCGAGGTCGAGCAGGTCGTCGTCGCCCTTGCTGAGGACGAGCACCCGCGCCTCGGCGGGTAGGACCCGTCGGGCGGTGGCCCGGATCCGTTCCGTGGCACTGCGGTAGCGCTCGCCCGGCCGCCGGTCGTGCGGCTGCCACCGGACGCCCCACTTCTCCTCGAACCGGTGGCGGTTCTCCTCGAACAGGCGGCCGTACTCCCCTCCGGCGACGAGGGCCCCGAAGGACGCTTCCCCGAAGTGGTGGACGTAGACGTCCTCGGCGCAGACCAGCCGGTAACCGGCCCGGCGGAGGCGTTCGGCGTAGTCGTCGTCCTCGAACAGGCCGAGCCCGAAGCCCTCGTCGAGCGGGCCGACCCGGTCGAGGACCTCGCGGCGGAAGGCGGTGCAGAACAGGCCCAGCATCGGGATGTCGAACGCCGTCCCGGCGTGGTCCTCCGCCCGGCGGGCGGCGAAGTCGAGGAACTCGCCGTAGGTGTCGTAGGGGGCTTCGATCTCGGCCTCGTTGCCGATCCGGCCGGTGACGGGCCCGACCGCTCCGACCCCCGGATCCTCAAGGTGGACCAGCAGCCCGGCCAGCCAGCCGGGGGCGACGATGGTGTCGTTGTTTAGGATGACGACGACGGCGGCGGTGGCGGCCTGCACGCCCTGGTTGACGGCGGCGGCGAAGCCGCGGTTCGTCGGATTGCCGACGATCCGCACCCGGGGGTCCCCGTCCCCCAGGCGTTCCAGGTAGGCGGGCGTCCCGTCGGTGGAGGCGTTGTCGACGACGACCAGCTCGAGGTGGGGACCGGCCCGGCCGTCGCCGGTGCCGGCGTCGGCCAGGACGGACTCGAGGCACAGCCGGGTGCAGACGAGGTTCTGGTGGGTGACGACCACCACGCTGACCGCCGCCTCCGGATGGTCGCCGGGGTCCGCTGCCGGTGCCGGCCGGCGGGCCACAACCTGGGCCGTGGTGGCCTCGGGAAGGACGAGCGGGCGCCGGGAGAGCGGCGTCAGCACCAGGTCGGTGGGTGCCGACGGCGCCGACGGCCGCGACCACGGCCGGGGTTTCGGCGCCGCCGGGCGCAGGCCGAGGTGGGCGAGCATGTCCCCGAGGACGATCTCCGCCCGGAAGTGCTGGCGGGCGATGTCCCCGGCGGCCTTCGACTCCCGGGTGTAGTCGGCCGTGATGCGCTGCAGCGCTTCCGCCGCTTCGACGAGCTCGGTGAAGGCGAAGAGCCCGGACCCGGTGGGCAGCACGGTCCCGAACCCGGTGTCCTGGGTGACGACGGGCCGGCCGGAGGCCAGGTAGGTGGCGCTGCGGTCGCTGAACCAGCCGCTGCGGAGCCGAACGTTCTGGTCCTTGGCCACGGTGAACTCGCCCCTGGAGGAGGCGATGTAGGCCCGGTAGGTGTCGAGGTTGCGGGACAGCTCGAGGCCGGAGCGGACCGCCCACCCGTGCCGTTCCAGGAGGGCCCGGTCGTCGTCGTCGATGGTGGAGAGGGCGAGCTCGAGCGCGACGCCGGACAGCGCTGGCAGATCGAGGAACTTGAGGAATTCGTGGTGCTTGCTCCAGCGGTACGTCTCACCGTCGAGGGTGACGTCGCGCCAGTTCTGGCGCCAGTTCCCGATGGTGGTGAAGGCGGGGCCGGCGGGCAGCCCCCGGGCCTCCCACAGGTCGACCAGCACCGGCTGGCGGGTCGGCAGGAACGTGAACCCCTCCGGGACCGGCAGGCGGCAATCGGGCTGTCCGAGGTTCTCCCCGAAGGTGAAGAAGGCACTGTGGGGCTCGAGGAAGGCGATCGTCTCGGCCCGGCGCTCGGCCAATTCGATCTGCAGCTCGCAGGGGTCGGTCTCCACATAGACGAGCCGTCCGGTGGCGGAGTGCTCCGGTCGGGGCGTGGTGGCGCCGTGCAGGTTGAAGATGACGGCGGCTTCGGCGTAGAGCCGGGCGAGCTCGCCCTCGCTCATCCCGACGCAGCGACCGTCGGCGTGGAGGGCGTGGAAGGCCCAGCGCCCGTCGAGGCCGAAGCGGTGCATGACCCGGGAGATGAACCCGGCGGCCAGCGCGGTGCTGTCGTCGTTGGGGCCGGTCATGAGCATCGACGGCGTCCCGGCGTGGGCCTCGACGTAGTAGGCCTCGAACCCGAGGCGCTCGAGGCCCATCAGGTAGTGGATCGTCTGCCACACGACACCGCCCACGGGCATCTTGCTCATGAGGCCGAGGACGACCGCCTTCGGCCGGCCGGTGACGGCGGGCAGGGGTGAGAAGTGCGACGCCGTCGCCCCCGCCGGCGGGGGTGCGGCCGGGGCGGATACCGCCGCCAGCAATGGGGCCGGTGCCGGCGAGGCCGAGGCTGCGCCGGAGGGAGCGAACGCCGGCCCGTCCGGGGCGGGCTCGTCAGGAGCGGGCTGCGACGGAAGCGCCGCGGGGGAGCGGCCGCCGGTCTGGGCCTCCCACAGCGTCCGGTAGAGGCCGCCGGCGGCCACGAGCTCGTCGTGGGTGCCCTGCTCGACGAGCCGCCCTCCGTCGAGGACGAGGATCCGGTTCGCCCGGCCGATGGTGGAGAGCCGGTGGGCGACGATGAAGGTCGTGCGGCCGGCCATCAGCCGGTCGAGGGCGGTCAGGATCACGCCTTCGGTGCGGGAGTCGATCGACGAGGTCGGCTCGTCGAGGATGAGGACGGGGGCGTCCTTGAGGAAGGCCCGGGCGATGCAGATCCGCTGCCGCTCCCCGCCCGACAGCATCGCCCCCCGCTCGCCGAGCTTTGTGTCGTAGCCGTTGGGGAGCGCCGTGATGAAGTCGTGGGCGTTGGCCTGCTTGGCCGCCTCGACGATCTCGTCCATGGTGGCATCGAGCCGGCCGTAGAGGATGTTGTCGGCAATGGTGGCCAGGAACAGCAGCGGCTCCTGGAGGACGAGGGCCACGTTCTGGCGCAACGAGTCGAGGGTGAGGTCACGGACGTCGTGGCCGTCGACCAGCACACGCCCGCCGCCGGCCTCGTAGAGCCGGGGGATCAGGTTCACCAGCGTCGACTTGCCCGCCCCGGTGGGGCCGACGAGGGCGATGACCGAGCCGGCGGGGGCGTCGAAGGAGACCTCCCCGAGGGTCTCGGTGCGCGACGGGTAGGCGAACGACACGGCGTCGAAGGTCACGTGCCCCTCGACGCGCTCGAGGGCGACGGCGCCGGAGCGCTCGGTGATCTCCGGTTCGGTGTCGAGCAGCTCGAGCGCCAGCCAGAAGTCGACCAGCTGCTCCTGCCAGGCGCCCATGGTGTAGCTGATGGTCTGCAACGGCCGGTAGACGCTGGCGATGTAGCCCATCATCACCAGGAGCTCCCCCACGGTGAGACGCTGCGCGAGGACGTGGGCGGCGCCGAAGCCCAGCACCAGGGCCGTGCCGGCGGCGGTGATGACGTTGACGGCCAGCGAGTACACCGTCTGCTTGACCGTGATGCCGACCCGCAGCCCGATGGCATGCTCGGCCTGGTCGGTGAAGCGGCGCAGCTCGTGGTCTTCCCGGCGGAAGGCGAGAATGACCCGGAGCATGGCCATCGACTCGTGGACGACCGACAGGGACAGCCCCTCCGCGTCGCGGGTGTCGATCAGGCGGGGTTCGATGTGCTTGGCGTAGAAGATCGTGGAGTAGTAGATGAACGGGACCACAGCCAGGGAGAGCAGCGCCAGGAGCGGGTCGAGGCGCAGGGCGATGAGAAACATCCCGAGCAGGGTGAGGACGCTCTGGACCAGGGCCGGGATCTCGACCACGATCCGGCCCAGCGCGGTGGTATGCGTGTTGATGTTCTGGGCGAAGTACCCGGCCCGGTGGGTGTCGTGGTAGCTCAGGGAGAGCTGCTGGGCCCGCTGGAAGAGGTCGCGGCGGAAGTCGAGGCGCAACCGGCAGTCGAGCTTCGTGTTGACGTACTCGGTGACGACGCTGAGGCAGTTGGAGGCCAGCGCCAGCACCAGCCCGAACAGCGCCGCCACGACGATGAGCACGTGCGGGTCTCGGCCGAAGGTGCCGGCCACGGTCCCGGTGACGGCGTGCTGCCCGAGGACGGAGTCGACCAGGAACGCCATGGGCCACGGCTCGGCCAGGCTGATGACGACCGCCACCAGCATGAGCCCGACCGACAGCCCGGCCAGGGGCCAGTACCGGCGCAGGTACGGGAAGACCCGCCGGAGGTGCCGCCACGACCGGGCGCCGGGAGCGTACCCGCCGGCGTGCTCGTGCCCGCCGTTCATCGGGTCCCTCCGGCGGCGCGGACGACGGCCGCCCGCAGCCCCGGGCCGGTCCGCCACAGACCGGTGGCGGCGTCGGCGGCCAGCGCCGCCGCCACCACCAGACCGAGCGCCGGAGCGGTGAACGCGGCCAGGATCAAAACCGCGGTGGCGCCGGCGGCTGGGCCCACCCGCAGACCCCGACGGATCCGCACCTGGACGACGCCGGCCGGGAAGGCCGACGTGACGAGGTCGCCGAGCACGAGCAGAGAGGCGACGACCCCGACGTCGCGCTCGTCCCAGTCGCTCGGCGAAAGGACCCGCCGGCCCGTCCGACGCAGCGTTTCGGCCAGGGCGGCGGCCGTCCGCTCGCGGGGGCCGTCGACCGGCAGGGCCAGCGTCCCGCCGGGGAGGGGCCGGGCGGGGCCGGCCAGCGGCGGCGGGGCGGCGAGGCTGTGGAGGGCCTCCCCCCGCGCCCGGAGCCGCCCCCAGGTGCGGGCCAGGGGCTGGGCCAGCCAGAGCCCGGCGGCCGCGAGCCGGAACCAGGCCCGTCCCCGGCGCAGGGCCCGGGGCGGCGAGATCCGGGCGGCGTCGACACCCAACAGCACCGCCAGCAGGGCCCCGCCGGCGAGGGCGGGGAGGCCGAGGCGGCCCGAGACGAGGGCCAGCGGCGCGGTGGACAGGAGACCGGCGGCCGCCGGCACGCCCAGTTGGTGGGCGACGTCGAGCCCGATCCCCCCACCGCCGTAGACCGACTGGAAGCCGGCCGTCCCGAAGCGCCCGCCGTAGACTCGGCCAGCGCGCTCGGCCGGTCCGCCGACCGGATTGTAGATCCGGCCCTGCCAGCGGGCCGCGCCGAGCCCGTTGTAGCGATGGGGGTGACGGACGGCGACCAATGCCTCGGCGCGGCCGTAGCCCCGCTGCTGGCGCAGGTAGGCGCGGGCTCCGGGGCGACGGTGGTGCCAGACCAGGGCGGCGGGATGGAAGCCGATCCCGAGGCCGCCGTCGAGCACCTTCCAGCAGACGTCGACGTCGTCGCCGGCGGCGCTGTAGACGGCATCGAAGCCGCCGACCCGGGCCAAGACCTCGCGCCGGAAGGCCATGTTGCAGCCCGGGACGTGCTCGGCCCGGGTGTCGGCGGTGAGGACGTGCACCGGCCCGCCGGGGGCCCGGGCGACCAGCTGGGCGCCGACCGGATCGCCGGGCGGCGGGACGTTGGGGCCACCGACACCGCCGAGGTCGGGGTCGTCGAGGCCCAGCGCCAGGTAGTAGGGCCAGTCCGGCGTCGGGTAGGCGTCGGCGTCGAGGTAGGCGACGATCGCACCCTGGGCCGTCCGCCAGCCCGCGTTGCGAGCCACCGACAGACCGCCGTGGGGGACCGAGACCAGCCGAGCGCCCGGATGGCGGCGGGCGATGTCGGCGGTGGCGTCGGTCGAGCCGTCGTCGACCACGACCACCTCGAGGGCGGGGTAGTCGAGCCGGCAGGCGTGGCGCAGGCACTCGTCGAGGGTCTCGGCGGCGTTGTAAGCGCAGACCACCACCGAAATCCGTGGCCACTCGTCGGGCGCCCGCAGGTCGGCCACCGAGGCGGCGTTCCACCGCCGGGCGACGTCCAGTGCCGGGCGCGGCGACCGGTCGGCCCGGGTCAGGCCGAAGTGCCACCCCTCCACGGCCGCGTCGCCGACCCACCATTCGTCGGTCCAGGAGAACACGCAGGTCCCGGCGAGGCCCCGTTCGAGGGCCGTCGCGAGCTGCCAGTCGAGGGCCGCCGCCTGGGCGGCCTCACCGGCGCCCCCGGCCGCGCCGGCTCGGGCGTCGAGCCCGGTCTCGCCGAGCACGACCGGCAGGTCCCCGGCCACGGTGTGGAGATGGGAGAGGTACGACCGCAGATCGGCGGCCCGTTCCAGGAACACGTTGAAGGTGAGGAAGTCGAGCCCCGACAGCGGCAGGTATTCGGCCGTCGGATAGTTGCCGTAGGTCACGAGCCGGTCGGCGTCCTCCTCCCGGACGGCGTCGGCCAGCTCGGCGATGACGGCCGCTACCCGCCGGGCCCCGACGAAGCGGACCACGTCACCCGGCACCTCGTTGCCGAGGCACAGGCCGAGGACGGGCTCGGCGTCGGCCAGCGCCCGAGCCGCCCGCCGCACCGCCACCACGCCGGCCCGGGCGACCTCGCGGTACTGCCGTCGGGAGGCACCGAGCAGGTAGCGCCAGTCCGGCCAGTAGACGCCAGCGAGGAGGTGCAGCCCGGTGTCGGCGGCAAGTTCGACCACGTCAGCGGGCGGCACGGTATAGGTCCGGACGACGGAGAACCCGGCCTCCGCCATGTCGAAAAAGTCACTTTTGATTTGATCCCTGTCGGGGTAGCGTGCTCCATCACTACGGGGCTTGAAGGTCCCATACGTCACGCCTGAGAATCGAAAACTCTCGCCCCCCAACGTAAAGAACTTTCCCTCCACTGCGACACGGGTCCCCGCCGTAGATCGTGCATCCCCTGGTGACATCGTCCTCGGGTGTCGGCAGAACCCCAAAAGCCCTTGAGGTGGCGCGCCGTCGGCTGCCCGAGCCGATACACCGATATGTGCTCGCCAGAGGCGAGGATTCTGCCAGCTTTGAGTTGCCCTTAAAATCGCCTTGATAAGCGCCCGCTACTGCGCCCTCATATGTCGGAAATACCCGCTAGCACAATCGACACAAAGACGCAGGTGCGGTACGCGAACGAGCAAAGGCGCCGGCCGCGGTGACCCCGGGTCCCACCGGGACCTCAGTGGCCTCCACCGAGGTGGGGACGCCGGCCACGACCCCGGAATCCGACGCTGCGCCGGTGACCACCCCCGACCCGGGGCAGCGGCCGACGGGACCCGGCAAGCGGGGCCTCGCCGACGGAGGCACCGCCACCGCTTCCGACAACGACGGCGGGTCGAGGTCGACGGGGCTACGGCCAGCTCCTCCGGGCCGGGCAACGCCTCCAACCGGGCCCGCCCGTAACCAATGGCACCCTGCGTGGGGGGTTGGGCCGCCGAGCCCGCAACACCGGCCTGTGAACCGGCGTGCTCCGCCGATCCACCCGATCCCGGTGCCCTTCGCCGTGGCCATGCCCTCCGCCGGGTAGTGACCGTCGTGCCCGCTCCGCCGGCGAGACCTTCAAGCCGACCGGTTTGGGTGCCGATGTACCAATCGTGACGCGGCCTTCGAACGTCGAGCGGATCGGGGACCAGCTTCGACGACGTTCTCGTCGCCGCTCAGACGGGCGCGGACTGGGCCGTGGCCGTGCTGTACGGGTCGTTCCAACCGCGGCTCCTCCGGTTCCTGCGGGCCCGGGCTGGCCAGGACGCCGAGGACATCGCCTCCCAGGCCTGGCTCGAGATCGCCCGGGCCCTGCCCCGGTTCAGCGGCGGTGAGGACGAGCTCTCCGCCTTTGTGTTCACGGTGGCCCGCCGGCGCCTGACCGACCAGCGTCGGGTCCGCCCGCCGCCGACCCTGCCGGCGACGACACCCTGGCCGCCCTGCCCGGCGCCGAGGCCCCCGAGGACGAGGCGATCGCCCACCTCCGAGGCGAGGACGCCGCCCGCCGTATCGCTGAGCTCCTCCCCGCCGAGCAGGCCGAGATCGTGCTCCTGCGGGTCGTCGGCGGGTTCAGCGTCGACGAGGTCGCCCGCGTCGTCGGCCGGCGCTCCGGCACCGTCCGGGTGCTCCAGCACCGGGCGCTGCGCCGTCTCGCCGCCCAGCTCGGCGACGACCTGTAACGCCGCAGCCTGCCGTGGAGATGAGGAGGATGACCATGGCCACACACCGCCACCCCCTCGATCCGGCCACCGCCGAGCGCCTCGCCGCCGGCCGGCTGGACCCCGACGACGCCCCTCCGGGCTACCGCCGGGTCGCCAGCCTGCTCCAGACCGCCGGCACGGCGCCGAGCCCGGACCCGGCGACCCTCCCCGGCGCGTCGGTGGGGGCCCTGGCGGCGGCCATCCGCACCGAACTCGCCGCGAATCCCCCCCGGACCTCCAGGAGGCCCCGCATGCTGTCGAAACTCACCGTCGGCAAGGCCCTCATTGCCGCCCTCTCCGCTGCCGCCCTCTCCGCTGGCGCCGCCGGCGCCGCCACCGGCCACCTCCCCGCCGGCGTCCAGGACAAGGTGGCCAACGCCGTCGGCCACGTCGGCGTGAACCTCCCCGACTCCGGTGGGAAGGTCGTCCGCGTCACCGACGGCTGCGTCCCGGCCGCCGACGGGACCTATGCCCGCAACCGCGGTCAGTACCTCGCCCAGGAGCGGGCCAAGGGCGCCGCCGCCCTGGCCGCGGCCGAGAAGACCCGTTGTGGCATGCCGGTCCAGTCCAAGGGCATCCCCGGCGCCGACGACGCCACCGAGACGCCGTCCACTCCCGACGCCACAAGCGGTGACCACGGGAGGTCCGGGGAGACCCACGGGGCCCCGGCCGCCAACCCGCCCGGCCTGACCACCCCCAACTCCGGCGGCCTCGACACCGCCGACACCGCCAGCAACGGCGCCGACAGCACCGGCGCCGGCCAGGCCAACTCGCCGGCCACCGACGGCTCGGGCAACGCCGGCAGCCACCCGACTGCCGACAGCCACCCTGGCAACCGTCCGTAGATCCGAGCCGAGCTTCCGCATTCCCGCAGGGGTGGGGAGGGACCACGGGTCCCTTCCCACGCTGCCGTTGGTACTACTACGGTAGGGCCTCCTGTGGTAGCCGCCATGGGCGTGGAGAAGATGAGCGTGTCCTTCGACCTGGACCTGGGCGAGGCGATCCGGTCCTCGGCGGCGGGGGAGGGGCGCAGCGTGTCGGCCTGGCTGGCCGAAGCGGCCCGCGACCG
>Ga0070741_10006995_pt1 | contig 23747 bp, 24 predicted proteins | sample Coa_R1_4_FD_66440 | JGI IMG/M metagenome (GOLD analysis project Ga0070741, IMG submission 66440) | Surface soil microbial communities from Centralia Pennsylvania, which are recovering from an underground coalmine fire - Coalmine... | ecosystem: Environmental > Terrestrial > Soil > Unclassified ...
TAGTGTATTAGATGCACCTGAGTTGCCTCACACGGGCCTTACAAGCATTACAATTGAATTAAGGTGCGTTTTTCTCCCGGGAACGCGATGCAAAGTCCGGCCCAGGGAACGTTCTTCATGTGGCAGGAGGAGATTGATGTCCAGGTTGATGCGCGGGTGTAACAGGTTGATCTGTGCCTTCATTGTCTGTGCTTTGCCCGGCTTGGCGCAGCAAAATCTGCCTGATGGTCCCACGCCGAAGAACAACCAGTCCCAGCCCCAGCAAGGCGTTCCAGATGCCCCGAAGCCTAAAAATCCCAATGGATTTCCAGAGAATGCTCCACCGGCGCCGATCAATAACCATGAGGAGGGTGCCCCTACTCCCACGCCTTCACCGGCAGCAGCGGAGAACCCAGCGCCAAACAATCTGCCATCCAAGCGTGAAGACCTTTACCAGATGCACATCAACGTCAATTTTGTGCAGGTACCGGTCACGGTTAAAGACAACTCCGGCAAATTGGTTCCCGGCCTGACTTCGAACGATTTCAAGGTGTACGAGGATGGCCAACTGCAGCAGCTCAAGTACTTTACTGCCGATGCGTTTCCACTCTCTGCGGCCATTGTTGTAGCCACTGACCTGCCTTCTGGAACCATGAAGAAGGTCAATGAGAGCCTGCCCGCTCTGATTGGAGCGTTCAGCCAGTATGACGAGGTAGCGCTCTACCGGTACGGCCATACCGTTTCGCAGGTTTCTGCATACACAGGCGCTGCCAGTTTGCCTACATCAGTTCTTAATCGGGTCAAGCGCCCTGGCCGTGACGGCGGACCAGCGATAGTAGGCGGGCCATTCGGAGGCGGGCCTACCATCAACGGCCATTCCGTCAATGATCCTAATGCCGGCGGGCAAGGAGATGTACAAACGCCTCCACGCGAATCTTATGTGCTGAATGACGCCATCTTGCTTGCCGCTCAGGGGTTGAGCCGGCGAGACAAGACCCGTCGCCGCATCATCTTTGTGATTAGTGATGGGCGTGAGCAGGGCAGCACTGCAAACTACAACGAGGTAAAGAGGATACTGCTCTCCAACAATATCAGCGTCTTTGCCATAGGCGTAGATACTGCCGCCATCCCGATTTATGACAAGCTGAACCGCATTCGCGTTCCTGGCTTTGGCACGGGAAATATATTGGCAAGATATGCCAATGACACCGGGGGAAACGTTTTGGCGGAGTTTGACCGCCAGGGCATTGAGCAGGCTTATTCCCAGATCACGGAAACGGCGCGCAACCAATACACGTTGGGATACACAACCCGGGCGACCCAGGCCGGCAACTACCGCACAATTGATGTGCGCGTGCTGCGGCCGAACCTGAACGTGATCGCCAAGCCCGGTTATTACCCGTTGCCGCCCCAGCCGCAAAACCGCTAACAAGTTACCTTCGATTGTTTTCTTGAGGGGGTATGCGCTTTGATACTCAGCCGGAGCGCGTAGAATAAGGAAAAGCCCTCACTCTGTACGTTATGATATAAAAAAGTCTTTCAGTGCACGGTCGTTTCGGACATGGCCGCAAATATCGCGGTTGTGCGAATGCTAGGAGAGCCTTGAGCTTTATTAATTTTGCCGCTCGTGAAATTAACTGCAAGATCGTCTATTACGGCGCTGGTTTGGGCGGTAAGACAACGAACCTGCAGCATATTTTCGATAAAACGGCAGACAAGCAGAAAAGCAAGATGATCTCCCTGGCAACAGAGACCGACCGTACCCTGTTTTTTGATTTCCTGCCTCTCGATCTAGGCACCGTTCGCGGCTTCCGCACCCGCTTCCATCTATATACCGTTCCTGGCCAGGTGTTTTACGATGCCAGCCGCAAATTGATCCTGCGCGGCGTGGATGGTGTGGTGTTTGTTGCTGACTCCCAAGAAGAGCGCCTCGATGCCAATATTGAAGCGCTGGATAATCTGAACGAGAACCTTAAAGAGCACGGCTACGACTTCAAGAAGATTCCATATGTTCTGCAGCTCAACAAGCGCGATCTTCCCAGCGCCATGCCGGTAGAAGATTTGAAACGCGAGCTTCAGAGAAAATCTGAGCCTTCGTTTGAGGCCGTTGCCTTCCAGGGCAAAGGCGTTTTTGAAACGCTGAAGGAAGTGGCCCGGCTCGTGCTGATCGAGCTGAAGAAGGGCTAAGCTCGGCAATCAGCAAGTGTAGCAATCAACAAGCTCTGACTTAACCTCACTCTTAAAAATCCTACAAACCAGGCCAAGCGTAATTCTGCAGCTCTTGCTTCTTTCGTTTTATTCACAGCCACTCGTAATAATGAAATTCGGAGAAGGGCTACTCTTCCCTGAAAACGGTTCAAGCTATTTATCGCCAATTGCTCATTGCCGACTGTACTTATTCTCACGTTCCAATTTGGGAAATTGCTTTTCTGCCGTTGAATACTGGGAATTCATTTTGTTAGGCTTTTTTAATCATGGTTTGTTTTCGATAGATTGCGCGCGGCCCAGATGTTTGGAGAGGAAATCCAAACTGAAAGGAGAAATCTATGTCGAGCGAAAACAACAACCGGGTGCTCAGCAGAATGGGCGCTCGTCAACTCACAAAAAACGAAATAGACCAAGTCATAGCGGCTAAGCTCACATTTGCCAGCAGCCTTCCAACTGGCCCGGTCAGCAATCCTGACGACATCCTGGATCAATAAGCCGCAATCTGACTTAGCAGAACAATTCCCATGGAGCGCAGATACGAAGGTCTCTCAGGGATAAATATTCGTTTTCGGCAGGCTAATGTGCCCACGATATTGGAGAAGGGGCCCAAAACTGAAAGGAGAAATCGAATGTCATCTCAAAACAATAACCGGGTACTCAACCGGATGGGCGCTCGCCAACTCACAAAGGACGAAGTAGACAAGGTCACAGCGGCAAAGTTTACGTTTGCTACCGCCCTTTTGACCGGCCCGATCAGCAACCCTGACGACGCCCCGGATCAATAGGACGCAATCTGATTTTAAGCAAAGCGTTTCTATTGAGCGCAGATCAAAAGTCTCTCTGGGATAAATGTTTTATTTTTCGGCAGACTTTTGATGCCCAAGACGTTTGGAAAAGGTCTCAAAAATTGAAAAGGAGAAATTCTAATGTCAACCCAAAACAATAACCGTGTAATTAGCCGGATGGGCGCCCGTCAATTGACACAGGACGAAGTAGAACAAATCACGGGAGCCAGGACCATTACGGTCGCCACTGCCCTTCCAACCGGCCCACTCAGCCATCCTGACACCATGTTGGATCAATAGGGCCGCAATTTGTTTAGCAAGAGCGGCCACATTGAGCCCAGTCACAAAGTCTCTTTGGGATAAATGTTTTGTTTTTTGCCAGACTTTTAATACCCAGGACATTGGAGAAGGGACAACTGAAAAAAGGAGAAATCTGATGTCAACCAATAATCGGGTACTCAACCGGATCGGCGCTCGTCAGTTGACCCAGAAAGAAATGGAACAAATTGCAGGAGGCGGAGTCAGCACACGTGCCAGCATCACTCTAACAGGCCCAGCCAGCAATCCTGATACAGGCAGGGATTCCTAGCTCACGGCCAACTAACAAAGCTTCAACAAAATAGAATTCGCCCAGATTGAGATGGCAAACACTGGAAAGGAGAAAATTATGTCGGATGATAACAATCGCGTACTTAGCCGGATTGGCGCTCGTCAATTGACCCAGAAAGAATTGGATGAGGTTCCCGGCGGCTTTATTCCTACTCGTCTCACCGTGTTTATGACCGGCCCTGTCAGCAATCCAGACCGCAACATAGATACATAGCTGCTCGCTTGCTTTAGCAAAACATTTTGGCAGCTTTTGATTTTTGTCCGGGATGTTTGGAGAAGACACCCCAAAATCTGAAAAGGAGAATTTCATGTCGAACGATAACAACAATCGCGTACTCAACCGGACGGGTGCTCGCCAACTCACCAAGAAAGAGATCGAGCAAATCACTGGGGCCGCTGGACCCTTTACGCATGCCAGCCACATTCCAACTGGCTCGGTAAGCAGTCCTGATGTGGGCTTTGATTCCTAGCTCCCGGGTTTGATTTCCGCCTGCAATATTTGGATAAGGAACCTAAAAACGTGAAAAGGAGCATATCTTATGTCGGAGGAAAGCAATCGGGTACTTAACCGCATGGGTGCTCGCCAACTTACGAAGAACGAACTAGACAATGTTGGAGCTGGTATTCCTACGCTTTTAAGCGTTATCCGTACCGGCCCTCTCACTGATCCGGATCAGTTCAGGGATTCATAGCAGACTCAGGCGGCTTAAAAAACATCTCCGTTGTAATAAAACGAGATCGCAGTAATCAATTAAAAATGGAAGCCGCCAGATCAACTGGCTGGCGGCTTTCTGTATAGACTCATCCAGGAACAAGCAATGCAGATCATCGCGATGGCGCATCCCAAAGACGACCATGTCGCGCCAGTGCAATGGGCGCTGGAGCAAGCTGGATACCGCACCGCATGCTGGAGCGGTGTTTCTTGGGACAAGCAGGACCAGGCGAGCCTGCTTCTGGAAAAGCGGCCAGAGATGCTGCTTGGAGCGTTGAAGCTGGAGAACGATGATGCCGTATGGCTTCGCCAGCCAGACCCGCCTGCTCACGGTTCCGCAGCACCCGGCGCGGCCAAAAAGTTTGGAGACTATCCTGCTTTTTTTGACGCGCTGGCTTACATGCTTGAATCTTTGCCTGTCCGGTGCATCAACACATATTCAGCCTCACAGCTGGTCCGCAACAAGGGAGTGCAATTGCATCTGGCAGGTACGTCAGGGCTGAAGATCCCTGCCACGCTCATGTCAAATTCCCCGGCGGCTGTGCGGGAGTTTTTTGATCAATATCCCAACAATGCCATCTGCAAGGCGTTTGCTTCCCACGTCTGGCAGCAGCAAGGTTCAGAAGATATCTCCGTAACGGAAACTTTCTGCTTAACGCGGGAACAATTGCCCTCAGACGACGAAATCTTTACCTATGCTCCCGCCATTTATCAGGAGATAGTGGCAAAGGAATTCGATGTCCGGATGGTGCTCATGGGCGAGCAAATTTATTCCTATGCGCTGCGCACCCCAGAAAATTCGCTCGATTGGCGTTTTGATGCTGCGCGCAAAAATCTGACTGTGGAGATCATCAGCACACCGCCCGATGTGGAAGCAGGCCTGCTTCTCTTTGCCCAAAAAACTGGCGTTTGTTTTGGCGTGCTGGATTTTGCCGTCGACAGGGACGGGCAATGGTGGTTCCTGGAGATCAACGAACAAGGCCAGTTCCTGTGGCTGGATCAGTTCGGCCTGGACAGCAGCCTGCTGCAGAAATTTTGTGCTTTTCTTACCTCGGGAGAAAGTCTGGGGCAGTCACTGGAAAAGAGAGAAGGCCTTTTCCCATCATTTGCTGAATATCAGCGATCCCACAAGGACGACGAAGCCCTGACTATCGCCTCAGACGTGCCTGGGGCAAGTTACAAATCCATAGAGCCGTGAATTTTTTCTGAAAATCTCAGACGAAGCAGGAGCTTCCCAAGATCCCAGGTACTTCTGGTCTTTCATTTCCTAAAACAAATCGTAGTGATATGGATCCCTCGCTGCGCTCGGGATTTACAGAAAAAGACCTTTCGCTAGCTGCCCAGTGTTAACTAGATGCTACTTGTGCGGATCCAGCAATGACGCCATGCCTCCAAGATCGCGGCCTTTGTTTGCGGTCCGGCCGGCCTTGGCAGCCAGAGGCGACGTAGGATTCAACGCGCCATATTTCTCTAACAAGACCGGCACCAGCGCGCCTTCAGCTTCCTTGGTAAAGGTCATATTGTCGTCTTTTTGATCGATGCGAATGAAGTCGCCCAGCTTGACTTGGCTCGTGGCTACCAAATTCGCCAGCGGAAAGACAACATTCTTTTCAATGGCACGTTTCAAATGTCGGGCGCCGTACTTTGGATCTGTCCCTTCCCGCAACAGGAAAGCCTTGACCGGCGCCGTACATGAGAAAACAAACTGGCTGTTGCCCGTGGCCTGCAGGATGCGCTGCTGCACCATGCCCAGCTCAATTTCCAGGATCTGCTCCAGGTGCTCCGGCTTGAGCGTTTTGAAGACCACGATCTTATCAATGCGGTTCATGAACTCGGGAGAAAACTTGCGCCGGGCGGCGTCTTGCGCGGTACGAGTGATTTTGTCATCGAGCGTGGCGTCCATCTGACTCTGATTTTGCTGCGTGGAACCAAAGCCCAGGCCGCCGGTCATGAGGTCATTCATTTCATGCGCTCCAAGATTGGAGGTCATGACAATGAGGCATTGTGAGAGATCGACGCGGCGATTATCGCCCAGGGTAAGCGTTGCTTTATCCAGAATTCCCAGCAGAAGCTGCCACAAGGCATCGCTGGCTTTTTCTATTTCGTCAAAGAGCAGCAGCGTGAGCTTGAGCCGGTCTGTATGCCACTGGTTGAGCGCTTCCTGCGTGAGCAGCGGATGGGTTTCACGGTGGCCCAGGTATCCGGGCGGCGAACCAATCAGCTTGGCAATCTCATGGCTGTGCTGGAACTCCGCGCAATCAATCTTAATGACCGCCCGGGGATCGCCAAAGAGCGACTCTGCCATGGCTTCCACCACGCGCGTCTTGCCTGAACCCGTGGGGCCAAGGAAAAGGAGGTTTCCGACCGGACGGCCAGGAGCGTTGAGCCCGGCAAGAAACATCTGGTAGATTTCAACAACTTTCTCTACGGCCGGGTCCTGGCCAACAATCTTGCGCCGCAGCGCGGTTTCAAAGTCCTGCGCATCAGAGCTGCGCCGTGTGGGATCGAGAGCTGTATTAAAGCCGGTCCTCATAAATTGCCCTGCCTTTTAAAAATGCCGAGGACGCCTCCTTTAATGCAAGAGGCCTGAATGCTGAGATGGGAATGCAAGCTGCAGAGTTGTAATAACTGATTCGTCAACATCTGCCGATGGCGCATCTGAACACTTAAGGTTTGGACTGTATGACAAAGGGTCACACACTCCGGCCATTTTGATCAGGGTACCCGGACACATGTTAAGATGCGGACAAGACCCCGGGAAAGAGTCCTTAATGTCATCCAAAAAGTTTCGTTTCATCTCCTACGCGGCCCTGATTGTGTTTGGGCTGATCGTTGTTGTTATGATTTTTGGGCGGCACACACAAATTCATGCCGCCACGCCTGAACAATCAGCGCCGGCAGCGCAGAACCCGCCGGCCAACACCTCAGGTTCCGCACCGGCAGCTCAGGAACTTCCACCAGGAACAATCACATATACGGCTAAGGCTCTCACCACGGCCCAATTCCTGGCGCGCGGGCACTTGACCGAATCGCAGTACATGACTGTGGCCGAATACGTGGCCGCTATTGCCAAAGTGAACAACGGCAAGACGACCTTCAAGAAGGGTGAAACCGTCCTGATTCCCGGCATTGAGCCGCAGCCCATTGTGGAAAAGTCACAGCCTTTCCCCAAGGACGGCGAAGTGCGCGCCATCTATATGACGGGCGGGACCGCCGGCAGCGCTCACGGCATTGATCTGGTGCGGCGCTGGAAAGCAGCGGGCGGGAATGCCGTAGTCTTTGATATTAAAGACAGCGATGGCAGCATCAATGTACCGTTTGAGCATCCGCTGGCCAAGAAGGTCAAGAATCATCCCATTACCAACCTGCCGAAATATGTGCGGTTCCTGCACTCGCTGGATATGCATGTGATCGCGCGGCAGGCCCTCTTCCGCGATGACAACATTGCGCAGAACCACAGCGAGCTGGCAGTGCAATCCCGCAGCACGCACCAGCCATGGCGTGAAAATGGAAAGCTGGTATGGTCAGACAGCTCCAACAAAGAGGTCCAGGATTACAACATTGCCCTGGCGAAATACGTAGCCACTTCAGGCGTGGATGAGATTCAGTTTGATTACGTCCGCTTCCCTGCTGAAGGCAATCAGGCGGACGCGCAATTTGCATTCCAGAAAGACCCAAAGATGCACCGCGATGACGTGATCGCGGCGTTTCTCGATCGCGCCTATAGCCAGCTCCACCCCATGGGCGTGCTGGTTTCTCTGGATGTTTTTGGCATTATGGCCTGGCAACGGCAGGTGGATCTCAGCCATACCGGGCAGGATATTGTGAAAATGGCCAAGCACTGTGACGTGCTTTCACCCATGATCTATCCATCGCATTTCTTTGGCATGGATGGCTATGCAGCGCCGGGCGACGCTCCGGAGCATTTCATCAGCATCTCCATGGACCGCTTTGCCAAGATCACCGCCGGTTCCGGCGTAGTCATCCGTCCCTGGTTACAGGCTTTTCGCTGGAGGACTAAAACTTATTCGCCGGAATATATCCTGAAGCAGGTAAGCACATCTCACGCACACCATGGAGACGGCTTCCTCTTCTGGAACGCGGCCAACGATTACTCTAAGCCATTTATAGCCATGCCGACCATGATGGCGAATCCAAAGACCTATCTATACACGTCGCAGACGGCTGTGGCGCAAAACAAGCTTGCCGCAAACCGCCAGGAAAAAGGGGCGCAAGCGCCTGCGGCGGGCAACCAACCCTAAATTCAAGCGAAAATCGCCAATCAGACAATCAGGCAAAACATTTTGTAATTGCATCCGGCTAGAAATTAGCCGGATGTTTTGTTAGGCAGGGGAAAATTCGTCAGATATAATGTGCCGTTCGCCCTTAATTGTTATCTAAAATAGTAGAGGACTTGCCTTAGGCCTTATGGGCCAAGGTATCAGTCCGTACGTTGGTAAGCGAAGCAGACATTCAAATCTGAAGGAGCCCTCCTCAATGGCGATTCAAGCAACCGAGAAGATCTGGCACAACGGAAAATTTATAGCATGGAAAGACGCCCATATTCACGTAATGTCGCACGTCATCAATTATGGCTCTTCCGTTTTTGAAGGCATCCGTTGCTATGCGCCCTCGGGCACGCCAGCGATCTTCCGGTTGCGGGAACACATGCAGCGCCTTATGGACTCCGCCAAGATTTATCGCATTGATATTGATTACAGCCTGGACCAGCTTTGTGCGGCTGTCATAGACCTTGTAGGGACGAATGGCGTTTGGCCCTGCTACGTACGTCCCCTTGTGATTCGCGGATACGGCGAAGCCGGTGTGAATCCTTTCAACTCACCTACCGACGTTTACATGATCAATTATCCGTGGGGCAAATATCTGGGCCACGGCAGCGTGAGCGAAGGCATTGATGCCTGCGTTTCTTCCTGGTCGCGCATTGCGCCCAACACCATGCCAGCCATGTCAAAGGCCGGCGCCAATTACATGAACTCCCAGTTGATCAAAATGGAGGCGATTGTAAACGGCTATGTCGAGGGAATTGCGCTAGACGTGAACGGCTACGTGAGCGAGGCCTCAGGAGCCAATATCTTTATCGTGCGCAAGGGCAAGCTGTTGACGCCGCCGCTGGGCAATTCCGTGCTGCCCGGTATTACGCGTGAGAGCGTTCTGACCCTGGCTGAGGACATCGGCGTAACCGTGGTGGAACAGATCATTCCCCGTGAAATGCTCTATCTGGCAGAAGAAGTTTTCTTCTGCGGCACCGCTTCTGAAATTACTCCCATCCGCTCCATTGATAAGATCAACATCAATAACGGCGTAACCGGGCCGGTTACTCTGGCACTGCAGCGCGAGTTCTTTGGGATTGTAAACGGCGCTATGGCGGACCGCCATAACTGGTTTACCCCAGTGCAGGTAAACGATCGGACGAAACAGCCGGTGGGAGTTTAGAGCAGCGATTCCACTACAAGAAAAAGGCTGCGATCCATTGATCGCGGTCTTTTCTTTTGGTGGGTAGAATCAGGCCGATCGAGCTACCATGCCCAACTCGCGAGGAAGCCAGTGGTTCAGGCGCTCATGCAGCCGCTTCATTTCCGGGCAATCCGCATGATCAAAAACCACGCCAGTGCGTCCGCTGTTGTGCGACCAGACAATGTTCCCGCTGGCGTGCACCGAGTAAGAAATCTCAGGCAATACCAGGCTCATGGTGACGGAAGCTCCGCGCGGAAGAGGTTCTGCGGCGTTCAAGCACAGCCCGGTTTGGCTTAGATTAATCACGTTCACCTGATGCAGCGTGCGCTGCCAGCCGCGATGGTTCAGCGTTCCGGAGATAACACGCGCCGGAAGATTATGGCGGTAAGTGGCGATCCTGCGCTGCGCCATATTGGTATAAGAAGCTTTAAGCCCGCGAACCAACATATCAATGCTGATCGGCTTGGCCACTCGCAGATGAATGCGGCGGTTCAGCGCATAATCCGAACCATTACCTTGCATCAGCCCAATCACCATGCCTTGCCAGGCACTGGAAGGCTGGAGAAATGGCGCCTGGTTTGGTCCCAAAACATCAAGATCACAGATGGCGAGATCGAGCCGGTTGCTGCGCAAAATTTGATCGGCATCAGCCACGCTGGAAGTGTTGTGTACGGTCATGCCGTAATTAGCCAGAACGCGCTTTACCAGGCTGGTGGATTGCTGATCGCCGAGCAACAGAAGGGCAGAAAAAAGGTTCCACGGTGCAAAAGCTTTTGTCCGTGCGGGGGTCATATCTTGCGCCAGATTGTTTGAACTCATGACAGTTCCGTTGTGCTGGTCAAAGCCGGTATTTAAGCGTCACGGACGAAGTGGAGGTTGACGCCGAGCCGCAAGCATATGGCGTGGGCTGGCGCGTAATTCAGTCTTTACAGAATTGCACAAGAGCCATTCCCTGCCGCACGGGAATTTCACCTATAAATGCCTGGAAATTTCATTAGGTACGTTTCCAAACCAATGAGCCAGAACCGCCCTTTCTCCGCTTGTTCATGACTACTGCGGGCCCCGATTTTCACCGGAACCCGCCCCGCTTTCCTTGGTTAATAAAGATGGAATTTTTCGCCCTCAAGGATCTGAGTGCGAAGACCTTCCACTGTTGCTGGGATCGAGGAAATTGGGGTCCCTCGAATCACAAAAATTGCCAGAGCCGGTTCACCCGGGTTGTCTTTGCTGATAGCAACGCCTACGCCCTGGATTCCCGGCTGCGACATCAAGCTAACCGCATGGGCTTCCTTGATGGCAGAGGCGCGGTCGATATCATCTTGCGAGACTGTGGGCGCTATGGCTGATGCAAACGTTACACGCGTGCGTACGCCATCAATCATCGCCGGAATCGGTGATTGCGGCGTGCCGGATACACGCACCTCTAAAGCTCCCTGGCCGGGCGCGTCCGCGCTGGCTCCCGCTTCAACAGCCGTTATTGCCGGGTCGCGCATCAGCAGCAATGCATGAGCTTCCCTGGCATTTTGAGTGCGGGTTCGCTCCTGGGCTGGCAAGCGACTGACCTGAGCACTTAACGGCGCAGCCTGCGAAGCGCCCGGCACGGCTGCCATGGGTTGGCAACTAACAAGATGGTCGGCGCCGCCAACAATGTTCAAAACCACTGGTGGACGCGCATGAGAGGAAAACGCATCGATCACGGCCCCGATCGGATGGGCGATTGTAAAGTCTCCGTTGCCGCCAACCAGCAAACCGATAGCACGCGCATTCGCTGTATCCACAATGAGAGATCCGGCATCGCCGGGAGCGCTGAAACTGGAACCACCCGAGAATGCCAACTGGCTCACAAAGATGCTGGTGAACAGCGTTGGACCTCCACAGAAGGAAGGATAGTCAATCGTAATTGAGGTGTTGATTGCGGCCAGGGTCGAACACGTCAAGCCAGTTGTCCGGCCAGTCTTGGCCACCGACATTTTTAATGAAGGCAGCTCAAGAGTAGCAGAAGGCGGCGCTGACGCAATGCTCGTGGTGCCAGGCACGCCCAGATTGAGAATCGCGCCGGAAGGATCGACCGCTCCGGGCACGATCAGGGCCAGCGCGGCATCCACGTTGCTCTCCGCGATGCCGTTGCTGGTCGGCGTTGGCTGCAGTGCAGATTGGAAGCTGAGATTCGCCACAGCATTAGGTGACGAGAAGCAGGCCGCAGCACCGGGTTGGTTGATTGCCTCGCCGGCAATGCCCTGCCCAGAGCGGGCCAGAATATGACTATTGCTGAGGATGTATTGCGCACCATTGAAGTTCCACAAGCTGCCCAGCGTGCCAATGCAACAGGCGTTCGCGGTGAAATCCTGTGAATTACCGCCGGTCACGCCGAGCTGCAGCGGAAGAGACTGAACGCCAGCGGTATTGTTGGGGTAAACCACGGTCAACGAGGCGTTCGCTGATGCAGAAGGACTCGCTTGCGACGTAGCTGTTACGGTGAAACCATTCGTCGCCGGAAAGATTGCCGGTGGCGTATAAACTCCGGTGCTGCTAATCGTGCCAATCAGCGGATTGCCTCCGGGGATCCCATTCACACTCCAGTTCACCGGCGCGTTTGGACCGGTTGCAGTGAAAGTCTGCGTGGTGTCCAGCGCCACGTTGGCTGTGCTGGGTGAAACCGTCAGCCCAGAAGGCACTGGAGGAGGTGTAGGAGTTGGCAATGGAGATGGAACTGGAGTTGGAGTCACAGTCGGAGTAGGGCTCGGGGTTGGTCCATTGGCGCTTACAAGCGTGTTGCTTGTACCAGCGCCGGTGCCACCGCATGCCATCATGCTTAGCGCCAGGCAGCAGATCGCGGCGATTCCAAAAAATTTGAAGATTCTTGTTTCAAACCCTGAATTGTGGCCCTGAGATCTTGCACGCTTTCTGGGAGCTTGCTGCTTACAACACTTCATGACTTCTTTGTCCTTCTCCCGGAAGATCTGAGACTCAAAAAAAGATTTGCTTGCACCGCACGGCGCGGTCCCGCGTCTACGCGCAGCTTGAGAGCAAACGATTGCTGAACACAGTGCCGGCCTTACGCCGGTTGGGAAAGAGACTGGTTACGGTTTTTTATCCGCAAAGAAATTGCTTTTTAACACCAGCCCGATTGGTGAGGGGAGCAAGTCTAGCTCATAAATTGGTGCAATGCACAAGAAAAATTAAATTGTTATTTATTTTTTACCTTAGAGCTTGCCGGCAATCACGTACGCGTTTCCTGAGCCGCCACTCTTCCGCCGTGATCTCCCAGATTTCCGCTGGAAAGCGGCCGGAAACATAATCACGATCTTCTCTTGCAATCACACGCATGCCCTGCTTTTCTGAAATTCGGCGAGAGGCAGTATTGGCAATTGCCTTGCTGACCCGCAGCACAGGAAATCCAAGCACGTTAAACCAGTAGTCGGTTGCCGCTTCACAGGCTTCACTCATAAGCCCTTGTTGACGCCACGGCAAATCAATCCAAAAGCCACGATTGTCACTTTTGTTTTTCATCAGAGTGATGGCGCCGATCAATTGATTAGGATTGCTCTTTGGCCGGAGCATCCAATACCATTCTTCGCCGCGCTCCACGGCAGGAAGAGCCACGTCGCGATAGAACGTGTAAGCGCCATCAGGCGGATAAGGCCAGGGAATCACATTCGTGAGATAGCGCACAATCTCCCATTGCGGAAATAGAACTTGCGCCTGCCCAGCATCCGCCAGTTCAAGCGGACGGAGGATGAGGCGGCGAGTTTCAAGAATGGGAGTCACTCTATGATGATAAAGGAAGCGTGAAAATCCGCAGCTTTAAGCCCCTGTCCATTCATGCTTCAGCAGCCTGTACAAAATTTCATTTACGGGAGTGCCAAGAATCAGGTAATGCTCGCGCAAAAGACCTTCTTCCTGAAAGCCGAGCTTTTCCAGCACGCGGCACGATGCGATGTTTTCCTCGTGCACATAAGCCAGCAGCTTGCGCAGATTGGTTTCGCGGAAAATTTTTTCCATCAGCAGCCTGACCGCGGCTGTCGCAATTCCCTTCCCATGATGCGATTCCGCAAAACCATATCCAATTTCGCCGTAGCCCATGGAGTGGCTGATGTTCTTGAGCGAAACCGAACCGACCACTCCTTCTCCATCCGCTGCAACGAACCAGCGATAGCTCTCGTACTTTCTGAGATCAGAGAGATCGTTGCCTGCCATCTCCAACATTTTCGCAATCTCGTCCTTAGTCATCTCCTTGAGATGATTGTGCCGGACGGAAAGCGGCTGATTTCTCCACTCGATAAAAGACTGGAGAAAAGCCGGTTCATACGGAAGCAGCTTAAGGGGGAACAATCGTTAGCTCCGGGGTCACTATACCAAGTTGAGACCGGCTATTGTCCGATGTCAGAGGAATAAAGGGTACGCTGAAAAAGAATTCTTAGCGCGGCGCCGGCTTGAACAAGCATCTTCTATACAAAGTTCAGCCTGCCTTCGCCTTCGGCCTCTCCGCTTGCTCACTTTCGCCCGTGTTGGTAATCAGCCGTGCGCCGTGATTATAGGTAATGTAAGCCCAGGCCCACTCGATCATCACGAAAAAGCGATTGCGAAAGCCGATGAGGAAGAACAGGTGAACGAACAGCCAGCTCAACCATGCGAGGTAACCGGAAATGTGGATCTTCCCTGGAAAGTCCGCGATGGCGTGCGAGCGGCCGATCGTGGCCAGGCTGCCTTTATCGAGATATTCAAAGTGCTCGCGCGGCTTGTTTTTCAGCGATCGCTTAATTTGCCGGGCGGCAAACTTGCCCATCTGGATCGCTGCCGGCGCGACGCCGGGAACAGGCCTTCCATCGTGGCGCTTGGCTGAAGCAAGATCGCCCACAACAAAAACTTCAGGATGTCCGGGCACAGTGAGATCGGGCAGCACAATCACGCGACCGGCTCTGTCCGTAGGCACACCGAGCATTTTTCCCAGCGGCGAAGCAGACACGCCCGCGCCCCAGAGAATGACTGCCGCAGGAATTTTTTCTTTGCCAATAGAGACTGAGTCTGCATCGATGTTGGTCACCAGCGCGTTGGTGCGCACTTCAACGCCCATGGACTCAAGCTGGCGTTGAGCGCTGGCAGAAAGATCTTCCGGATACGCCGGCAGCACGCGCGGCCCGCCTTCAAGCAAGATGATCTTCGATTGCCGTGGATCAATCGCGCGAAACTCGCTTTGCAGATGATGCCGCGCAATGTCGGCAATTGCGCCAGCCAGCTCCACTCCCGTAGGGCCGGCACCGACCACCACAAACGTGAGCGGCGGGCAGCTATGCTCGGCCATCACATCGCGCTCGGCAGTCTCAAAGCTCAAAAGCACACGGCGGCGAATCTCAATCGCATCCTCTAAGGTCTTTAGCCCAGGCGCAAATTGCTCCCATTCAGGATGGCCAAAGTAGGCATGAGTCGCCCCGGCGCCCACAACCAGATAATCATAAGGAAGCTCCAGCCCCTCAAGCCAAACCACGCGTTTTTGCAGGTCAAAACCGGAAACCTCACCCAAAAGGACCTCAGTATTGTGGTGGTGGCGCAGCACAGTGCGCACGGGAGAGGCAATTTCAGCGGGTGAAAGCACTGCCAGCGCTACCTGATAAAGCAGGGGCTGGAAGGTGTGGTGGTTTTTGCGATCGACCACCGTAACGCCAACAGGAGCTTTGGCGAGGGCTTTGGCGGCGTTTATCCCAGCAAAACCCGCTCCAATGACCACCACCCGGGGGTTAGTAACGTGCTGTGTCATCGGTAACATTGTAGCCATATAAAACCCGACATACACTGCTGAAGGTAAAAGCTTTACTGGCCAGCCACAGCGAACGCGAATACAGGAATTAAAGCAACTATTCCCAGATTACAGCCTGATTGCGTTCTCTCTGGCGGCATGTTACGTTGCAGCCAACCCAACCACATTAGATCGTTCGGATTGGCCCCAGGATTCTTTTGGTACGAGTGAAATATGCATATTGATGATCTGCTGCGAATTGCCATGGAGCGCAAAGCTTCCGACTTGCATTTGAAAGTCGGCAACTATCCGCATGTGCGCATTGACGGCGAACTTGCGCCGCTGACCGATCAGCCACGCATTTCGGCGGAAGACATGCTCAACATGGCTTTCAGCATGATGTCGAATCGCCAGAAACAAAAATTCAAAGAAGTCGCCGAGCTTGATATGGCCTACGGCGTCGCCGGCCTCGGCCGTTTCCGTGTAAACGTCTTTCAGCAACGCGGCAACGTGGGACTGGTGCTACGCGTGATCCCAACCAAGATCCGCGCGCTTGAAGAACTCTATCTTCCCAAAGTCATTGAACACATTTGCGAAGAGGCTCGCGGCCTGGTGTTGGTCACCGGCGTGACCGGTTCAGGTAAATCGACCACGCTGGCCGCCATGCTTGACCGCATCAACTCGAGCCGTCCGGAACACATCATCACCATTGAAGACCCTATTGAATTCCTGCATCGCGATAAGAAAGGTTTTGTCAACCAGCGTGAAGTGGAGGTAGATACTCCCTCTTTCGCGTCCGCCCTGCGTGCCAGTTTGCGTCAGGACCCGGACGTGATCCTGGTGGGCGAAATGCGCGACCTGGAAACCATTTCCACCGCGCTACACGCCGCCGAAACCGGCCACCTAGTTTTCTCAACACTGCATACTTTGGATGCAGTCGAAACCATCAACCGTATCATCTCTGTATTTCCTCCACCGGAGCAGAAGCAAGTGCGTATGCAGCTTGGCGCCACCTTGCGGGCCGTTGTCAGCCAGCGACTTGTAAAACGCGCTGACGGTGCAGGCCGCGTCCCCGCTACCGAGGTCCTGATCTCTACCGCGTTCGTCCGCGAGTGCATCATGGTCCCGGAGAAAACGCGCCTGATTCATGAGGCCATTGGCGCCGGCACCTCCCAGTACGGTATGCAGACGTTTGATCAGTCCCTCTACGATTTGTACTCGCAAGGTCTGGTCAGCTATGAAACCGCTTTGGAGAACGCCAGCAATCCGGACGACTTCAAGCTCAAAGTGCAGGGTATTCATTCCACAGCAGACGCTGCGCGTGAGCAAATGGAGCAAGCCGGATTTAGCGCCGGAAGAGCGTAAAGCTCGGCTTAAATCAACCACCAAGACATTACCCACAGGAGACGTTGGACAAAACGACGTCTCCTTAATTTTTTCTGAATCTCGAACCCTGCGTTTTTTGCGGGGTGAGGGATCCCTATCGTTTACGATGAACATCAATTTTCTAAATTTTCTGATCACGGCGATCGCGATCAGTGCCATCAGTGTTGATCGTTTCTTCCGACCCCGGCGATCACGCGACGGCGATCTCGGCGATTCCGAGCAGAGGCTATAAGCCTAAGGCTTCTACTTGTTCCTCGGTATCAAAGCCGAGCCAATGTGCCACTTCGTGCCAGACCACGCGTTTCACTTCAGCCCGCAAATCTCCTTTTGAACATCGCAGAATGGGGCCACGAAAAACAAAGATCAAGTCTGGGGCATACTGCACCTGCGCGAATGACCGTTTCGTCCTGAGTATGCCGCTATACAATCCCAGCAATTCAGTTCCAGGACGCCATTTCCTTTCGCTCGCCATTTCTGCGAATACCTCTGGTGGAGGCTCGTCAACCACTTGAATGCCGGGGAAATCCGGCAGACGCCTGATCTTCTGGGGCAGGGTGCTGTATGCCCACTCGACAATTTCCTCAAAGCTGTCTTCCATTCTTGTCGCTTCGCTCCACAACACCAGGCGATCTTTCTTCGATCATAAACTGCAACCTGCTCCTTCGGCAGCGCGGCTCGGCGCGCAGCCGGCTTTCGCCCGCTTACTGATCTTTGGGCCGCAGAGCCTGTCCTGAGCTTGTCGAAGAGCGCCTTCGCCTGCGAACGCTCTGGCCTTACCACGTTGCACCTGTGAAGTGCATTCCCAAAACGGGAAAAATGGCACAAGTCGGCGCATTCTGATCTATATAACTCAAACCGCAATCCAGAGCTGGCCAGCATCTCACAATCCCGCGCGGTCAGGTTTCTGCCGCCCGTCCGCCAGGGCCCCTCTCCTTGTCAATGTTTCAGTTTTCTAACGCTCGGGCAGCCGTTTGCTTCGCCCGGGCACAACCATGCTCAAAGACTGGAGAAAAAGAGTTATGCGTTCCCCACGATTTTTCCTCCCTTTATTATTTGCTGGCACGGCAGTGTTGTTCTTGGTCTTGGTCCCGGTAATAGTCAGAAGCCAGTCAGGTTCGATTCCGGGAGAGGACCTCTCAGACAGCGCTGGAGCAAGCATTACCGTAGCGCCTACAGATTTTTCCTCGCCGCTGGGCAACAGCGACGGAATATGTCCCAGCATCAGCGGATTGTCTGGAATGGACGCCGCTGAACTAAAAAATGATATCTCTAACTGCGACTCGAATGGCTTGACCCTGCTTGCCGACTTTAAAGCCGACAAAACCAAGTTTGAAACGCAGGAAAACATCCTCAATGGGCTGGGGCCGGTTTACAACGAGAAATCCTGCGTGGACTGCCACAACGGACCCGTCTCTGGCGGCAGCAGCCAGGTCACCGAACTTCGCGTCGGCAACCTGGTCAATGGGACATTTAAGAATCCTACCGTCACGATTGATTACGGTCAAAACACCATTACAGGCCGTTCTGTCATCAACGCGCAGGCTATCTGCACGGACGCTGAAGAAAATTCACCTGATGGCCAAAGCCAGCGTACGCTTCGCCAGTCGCTCACCACACTGGGAGATGGGTTCATTGAATCTATCGCTGACTCCACCATTATCAACAATGGGCAGAATGTATGCACTTCAAGCGGTGGCACCATTTGCGGTGAGGTTGTCAATGTGCCGGTGCTGGAATGCACGACAACTACCTGCCCCAACGGTAACCTTGCCGTGGGCCGTTTTGGATGGAAGAGCGAGCACGCCAGCCTGCTTTCCTTCTCCAGTGATGCTTATCTCAACGAGATGGGGATCACCAACCGCTTCAATGGGAAGGAGGTCACCGGCGTGTGCGATGCCATCGCCGATCCCGAAGACAAGGCCGATGCCAGTGGCCTGTTTGACATCGATCACTTTGCCCGCTTCATGCGCGGCACCAAGGCGCCACCGCAGGAAGATCAAGAAGACATCAACGATAGCGGAACTGCCGGCAACATTGCCAATGGCAAATCGGTGTTCATCAACATTGGTTGCAATCTCTGCCACACTCCACAGTTTGTGACCGCTCCGACAGGGACCAAGGTGGATGCTGGAGCATTTGTGGTGCCTGCGTCGCTGGGCAGCAAGATTATCAGTCCGTATAGTGACTTCCTGCTGCACAACATCAACACAGGCGATGGCATTGTGCAGACCAGCCAGCAGGACACTTTAAACAAAATCCGTACTGCGCCGCTGTGGGCGGTTTCAGCACGCAGCCGCTTCCTGCATGATGGCCGCGCCATCACTCTGCGGGAAGCAATTCTGGATCATGGTGGCGAAGCCGCCGGCGTGATCACCAACTTCAAAGGTCAGACTGCGGCAAACCAGGCAGACCTGATCACATTCCTCAGATCGCTATGACAGGCCTCGATCCGGGCATTTCTCCTTTATTAAGGAGAATGCCCTGATCGATTTTTTAGGAGGAATTATGTCATTCAGGATTTTGCGCTCATCGGGTTTTTGGGCTTTAACAGTAATTCTGGCGCTTGCCGCTGGAAGCATATTGCTGCTCCATTATCGAGATATTAAAAAACAAAACGTAGTGGCGCTGCTCCCCGCGAACGACGACGGCGTCCGGCAATTAGTAGCGAAAACTTTCGGCGACAGTGTAGTGCTTGCCGGCGACGCACCGCAATATGTCTCTGGAGACTTCAACGGCGATGGCAGTGAGGACATTGCAGTTCTGGTGCGTCCTGCTGGCGGAAAGCTGGAGAAGGTGAACGGACCAGATGCCAATTGGATCATCCGTGATCCCCATAAGGTTTTTCTTCCCGGCCCAAAGCAACGCGTAATCACGTTGGAAGCCAATCCCAAACCAGAGAAAGTGGAAGCGAACGATGTTTTGATCGCGATGATCCACGGCGTGGGTCAGGAAGGCTGGCGCGGTCCGTTGACACAGCAAATCTTTTTGCTGCGCAACGTGGCAGAGAGTTCGCCGGTAACCGAGCATCCTCCGCAGCTACCCTGGCAGCCGCAGAGATCGGCCGTTATCCGTGAAACTGCGGAGCATGCCCCTGGCTACATTTATTGGGTTGGAACCATGTATGCATGGCATTCTTTGAATAGCAATATCGCAAAAAAATGAAATGGCAATTGAGGCCTGTCCATACACCCAATTAACTGAAATCCGGTTCATCGATCATAGGTGCGCTCAAATGCATCCCAAAATCTGAGGACTTCATGCGAGCGTCACATAAATCCATTCTGCTTTTTACTGCACTATTGCCAATTGTTTCTTATGCCCAATCATCGAACACCGGCTCAAGCAAAGACCATCCCATCACCGGCACGGCTGCCTATGCTGACTGGTCGCAACAGAAGCCGGGCGTCTTCCGCAAAATTACTGCTGCTGACATGCCGAAGCCGCATGCCACCAGATCGGCTGATAATGACGCGGACGTGGTTGCGCGCCCCAAAGACGCCATGCCGCAGGCGCCTGCCGGGTTCAAGGTTGAGCTTTATGCTGAAGGGCTCGACTATCCGCGCGAAATCCGCACTGCTCCCAATGGCGACATTTTTCTAGCGGAGAGCCACAAAGGTGAAATCATGGTTTTTCGTGGCGTGAACAAAGATGGCAAAGCCACACAGGTTTCCACGTTCGCCACCGGACTCTCGCAGCCCTTCGGCATTGCCTTTTATCCTCCAGGGCCTAACCCGGAATGGGTGTACGTCGGCAACACGGGTTCAGTGGTCCGTTTTCCGTATCACTCCGGCGATCTGAAGGCGACGGGTGCAGCGCAGGAAATCGCTGATCTTCCCGGCGGTGGGCATCTACACGGCGGCGGCCACTGGACGCGCGACATCGCATTTTCAAAAGATGGCAAAAAGATGTTTGTCTCCGTGGGATCGCACTCCAATAATGACGACACCGATACGCATCCGGAAGAAAAAGAGCGTGCCGACCGTGCTGGAGATGAATCCTGACGGCAGTGGCCGGCGGATCTATGCTTACGGTATCCGCAATGCCGTCGGTATTGCCGTGTGCCCTGAGACCGGCGCGCTCTGGGGCTCAGTCAATGAGCGCGATGAACTTGGCGACACGCTTCCGCCTGATTACATCACGCATATAGAAGATGGCGGATTCTATGGCTGGCCGTGGTTTTACATTGGCGCAAATTGGGATCCGAAGCATCAGGGCAAGCATCCTGAGCTGAAAAACAAAGTCCTTGTACCGGACGTGCTGGTGCAGCCGCACTTTGCCTCGCTGGAAATGGTTTTTTATGAAGGCAAACAGTTTCCGCAGGAATACCACGGAGACATCTTTGCCGCAGAGCACGGCTCGTGGAACCGCAGCCATCGCGCGGGATATGAAGTGGTGCGCGTTCCCATGAAGAACGGCAAGGCGCTAGGCGATTACGAAGACTTTCTCACCGGCTTTGTCACGGCCGATGGCAAAGTCTGGGGACGTCCTGTTGGCGTTGCCGTTGGCAATGATGGCTCTCTCTTCGTCAGCGACGACGGCTCTAAAACCATCTGGAGAGTCAGCTACGCGGGAAAATGAATCTGTTCGGATGGAATAGACGATACGCAGACTAAAAGAATGCGGCGCCCGAAGACGCCGCTAGTTCAGATCGTAATGGACAAGAGATTAGTTCTAATTCACCGTCAGAGTGATGACAGCACTATGCAGCAAACCGTTGCTGCTGCCGTTGACCTGGATTTGATAGGTACCGCGCGGAGTTTTTGTGCCGCTGGTCTGTGTGTTGATCGTGAGTGTGGATGATGCCTTGCCCACTCCCGGCGCAACCGATGCCGGAGAAAACGCACAAGTGGCTCCCCGCGGCAAGCCGGAGCATCCCAGGCTAACCGCATTGTTAAAGCTACCTCCAATGGCCGAGACCGTGATAGCCGTCTGCACCTGGTGTCCGGCGCGCACGCTCAGGCTGGAGGGCGACGCCGAGACGGCAAAGTCAACTCCAGTGCCGGAGAGCGAAACCGAGACGGAACCATTAGCGGCATCGCTGCCGAAGGTGAGCGTGGCCAATCCGGCTCCGGCAGAGCGCGGAACGAACACCACCTGAACGGAGCAACTCCCGCCGGGCACAACTCCAGCGCCGACGCAATTGCTGGCCAGGAGGAAGAAGTCAGGATCGCCGCTGACAAGCTGGCTGTTGATGTGCAGCGTAGCGCCGCCCGTATTGTTCACTGTGACAATCTGAGCTTGACTCTCGGTGCCAACCACCAGGTTCCCAAAGTTGATGCTCGTAGGCGAGACAGCGGCAATTGGAGGATTTACCCCTGTGCCCGAAATGGAGACGAAAACAGGATTGTTTGCGGCGTCGCTGCTGATCGTAAGCGTGGCCGATCCGGCTCCGGCAGAATGTGGAAAGAACACCACTTGGGTGGAGCAACTCCCACCGGGCGCTACTAAAGAACCGGCGACGCAATTTCCGGACAGGATGAAGAAGTCAGGATCGCCGCTGACAAGCACGCTGTTGATGTGCAGCATAGTGCCCCCGGTATTGGTGACTGTCACAGTCTGGGTTGGGCTTTCCGTGTTAACCACCACGCTTCCGAAATTGAGGCTCGTAGGCGAGACAGCAGCGACTGGAGGATTCGCCCCTGTGCCCGAAATGGGGACGGAAACAGGATTGTTTGCAGCATCGCTGCCGATCGTGAGCGTGGCCGAGCCAGCCCCGGCAGAGTGCGGAAAGAACACCACCTGGGTGGAGCAACTCCCGCCGGGCGCAACTCCAGAACCGCCGACGCAATTATTGGTCAGGGTGAAGAAATCAGGATCTCCGCTGACAAGCAGGCTATTGATGTGTAGCGTAGCGCTCCCAGTATTGGTGACTGTGACAGGCTGGGCTGGACTTTCGGTGCCAATCGTCTGATTACCAAAATTGAGGCTTGCAGGTGAGACGGAAGCAATTGCCGCAGGAATTCCCGTGCCGGAAAGTGACACGCTGGCCGCATTTCCATTGAGCGAGAGCGTGCCTGTGCGCGTTCCGGTGGCGGTGGGCGTAAAGGTGATATTTACGACGCAACTCTGCCCTGCCGGTATGCCTGCGCCACAGGTGTTGGTCTGCGCGAAATCTCCTGTTATCACCAGTGACACGTTCAGAAAAGTATTGCCCGTAGCCGTAAGGGTTACGGACTGAGAGTTGCTGATTGTATTCAAAGCCTGATTCGCAAATGACAGCGATGCTGGACTAAAGCTGCCCTGGGCTGAGGCCTGCAATTCGTAAGCTCCAATGTCCACTGTGTTGGTGCCATCGTTGTTGCCGTCCACTATGCGCGGTTTGCCGTCATAATCCTGCGTTGGAAGATTGGGAGCGCCGTTATCACCGGCATCGATAGCGGGCGAGGTTGCCAACAGATGATAGTCACCGCCCGCAGCGTTCACAAACTGCGGATCAAGTGAGATGTTTCCGTTACCCTGGGCAGCCGCGACACAGTTACTGGAATAAGCCTGCCCACCGCCGGGCGAAGTGACATCGTTGTGAGAAAAAGTGGGTAAGTTTGAGTTGAACTGGCCGCAGACGATTCCTGTTTGTCCGGTTGTGGCCACAACAATATTGTTGCTGATGGTGACAACGAGTAGCTCGTCGGCAAAGATTCCTGAGCTGCCATCAAACGCGGTGTTGCCCACAATGGTATTACCTGTCAGTACTGAGTGTCTTGACGCGGAGACCCCACCGCCGCTGCCGCCGCCACCCGCTGAATTGTTGACAATGATGTTCTGCACAACAACTACCGGTGTACCGGAATTGCTCGCAAGGTCAATTCCACCACCCGAATTGAAGACCGCATTTCCGGAAATGAAGTTATTTTGAATCGTC
>Ga0070741_10006996_pt1 | contig 23746 bp, 11 predicted proteins | sample Coa_R1_4_FD_66440 | JGI IMG/M metagenome (GOLD analysis project Ga0070741, IMG submission 66440) | Surface soil microbial communities from Centralia Pennsylvania, which are recovering from an underground coalmine fire - Coalmine... | ecosystem: Environmental > Terrestrial > Soil > Unclassified ...
GCGAGGTGACGCGCAGGCGAGTACTGGCGGCGGGCGGGGCTGCGATTCTGCGAAGGCGGGCGGCGGCGGCGCCCGGTCATAACACGATCGTCATTCTGTGTGACGATCTGGGCTACGGCGACCTGGGCTGCTACGGTTCGGAGCGGAATCTCACGCCGCATCTGGACCGCCTGGCGGCCGATGGCGTGCGTTTCACCAATCATTACAGCTGCGGGCCGGTCTGTTCGCCGGCGCGCGCCGGACTGATGACAGGCCTCGCACCCGACCGCACCGGTGTTACGGGCGTACTGCGCGACCGGGACGATGGCCGCGGCCTTGCGCTCGACCTGCGCACCATAGCGACCGACTTCCAGCGTCAGGGCCTGCATACCGCTATCGGAAAATGGCATCTCGGCATGTCCAAGCCGTACTGGCCCACGAGCCGCGGCTTCGACTATTTCTGGGGCTACCTGAACGGCACGATCGATTACTACACGCATATTTCGAAGGGTGGCGGCGCTACGGGTAAACGCACCACTTACGAAAACGAACGCGAGATTGAGCTTGACGGCTACTTTCCCGAATTGCAGGCGGCCAAGGCCGTTGACTTCATCGAGCAGCATCGCGAGCGGCCGTATTTCCTGTATCTGCCGCTGGCTTTGCCGCACACGCCGCTCGAGGTGCCCGATCGATATGTGAATGCGTTCCGCGAGCGCCTGCCGAAATTGAACGCGACGTATGCCGGCATCGTGAGTTGCATCGACAGCACGGTCGGACGAGTCCGTGAGGCTCTGGAGCGAACAGGCCAATGGGACCGGACGATCGTTGTCTTCAGCTCCGATCACGGTTGGGTCAAGAATCATACGCCGGCGGTGGCGGATGCCGGCAGCAATGCTCCGTTTCGCGGGGGCAAGTACGAACTGTGGGAGGGCGGCATTCGCACGCCGTGCATCGTGCGCTGGCCCCGCGTCACGAATCGCGGCGCTGTGAACGATACGGTCTGCTGGCTGCCCGACTGGTACACGACGCTTAGCGGCAGGCAGACCCCGGACGCGGTCGATCTGAAACCCACGCTGGCAGGCAAAGCCCATGCCGGCGGGCGTCATCTCTGCTGGCGTTTCGAGGACACACTCGTGAAGACGCCGTTGAGCTACGCGGTCCGTGAAGACCACTGGAAACTGCTGCGCATCGGCGGCGAGCGCTGCCTCTTCGACTTGAGAAAGGATCCGGGAGAGAAGCAGAACCTGCTCGACGGCAACGCGGAGATCGTCAGCCGCCTGGAGGAGAAGCTGCGCGCGTGGAAGTCCTCGATCGGGGATCGAGGCTGAAGCGTGGGTGGTGTGTATAATCGGCTCAAAAGGAGTCTTTCTCGATGCCCCGGTTTTGTCTTTTTCTGATTTCTCTATTTGCGTGCGCAGGCGTAACCGTGTTCGCGCAATCCAGCACCACGGAAGTCGGCGGTCAAGTTACGGATCAGGCCGGAGCCGTTGTTGCGGGCGCGAAGGTCACCGTACGGAACACCGCGACTGACGCAGAGCGGCAGGTCCAGACCGATTCCGCAGGCGTGTACCTTGTGACGCAGTTGATTCCCGGTGCATACGAACTGTCGGTAGAAGCGCAGGGCTTTCGCCGGTTCGTGCAGAGCGGCATCGATTTGCAGGTGGGGCAACGGGCCCGCATCGATCCCAGTCTGACCCTGGGAGCCGTCACGGAGAGTGTCGAAGTCACTGCCAATGCTCCCCTGCTCGATACCGCCGATGCCGCACTCGGACAGGCGGTAGAGAACCGGAAGATTCTCGACTTGCCGATGAACGGGCGCAACATCGTGGGTCTGGCGGGACTGGCGACGGGGGTCGTTCCGGGCAATGGTTTCGGGGCCGGAATTCCGTACGGGCGCGCGGCTTTGATTCAGGCTGCCACGGCCAATCTCAGCATCAACGGAGGCATGACGGCGACGAACGATGTGTTCATTGACGGTGTTCCACTTTCTATCTGCTGCCAAAACCAGATCGCCTTTCTACCGTCCATCGACACCACCGAAGAGTTCCGTGTCCGCACCAATATGTTCGACGCGCAATTCGGGCGCTCCGGCGGCGGTGTCATCACGTATGCCACGCGTAGCGGCGCCAACCAGTTCCACGGCAGCGCATTCGAGTTCCTGCGCAACGCCGCCTTCGACGCGAACAATTTCTTCAGCAATCGCGCCGGGTTGGGAATTGGACATTACACATACAACCAGTTCGGCGGGCGTTTCGGCGGTCCCATTCGGCATGACAAGCTGTTCTTCTTCGGAAGTTATGAAGGCGTTCGGAACCGCAAGATCAATTTTCTGAGCGGCAACGTGCCCACGGCAGCCGAAGCCGCGGGGCAGTACACGACCGCGATCTTCGATCCTTTGTCCACCACGAAACAGGGCAATAACTTCATTCGCACGGCATTCCCCGGAAACCAGGTTCCGGCTGCGCGCCTGGATCCGGTCGCGGTGAAAGTAATCAAGCTGTATCCGACACCGAACAGTACCGTGGCGGGAAGCAATTATCTGGCGAATGCGGCGGCTACGGATGTGGAAGACCAAATGACCGCGCGGATCGACTATGTGGTCTCGCAGGGTAACCGCATTTTCGGCCGGTACTCTTACAATCACAACAACGGCGATATTCCGGACTGGTTCCACAACATCTCGTCGCCCGGCGACTTTTCGCAACAGATCCGGAATCACAACGCGGTTCTGAACGACACCGAAACGTTTTCTCCTTCCTTCGTGGGGACGTTTCTCTACGGCTTTACGCGTCAGGCCAACGTGCGCGCGGCCCGCAGCCTGGGCACGGATCTGACCGATTTCGACTGGCCCGCATCGTATTCGGCCGCACGGCAGGCTCCCACGTTGCCGCAGTTCAGTCTCACCGGATTCCTGGGGCTCAGTTCGAACGCGTTGTTCATCCGGAATGCCGACGTCCAGACACTCGGCGCCAACTTCGACAAGCTCAAGGGACGACACGATCTGAAGTTCGGCTTCGATGGCCGGCTCTATCAGACCAACTGGGTGAACAATGGAAATGCCGCCGGCAGCTTCTCATTCAATACCGGATTCACGCGCGGACCGGACGCGCAGACAGGCGGCGGAGGCTCGCCGGTGGCCAGCATGATGCTTGGCTATCCGGCGTCCGGCAGCCTGGATATCGTGCAGCCTTTTTCATCGCCGCAGGTGTACACGGGATTGTTCGTACAGGACAACTTCCGCGTCTCGAAGCGGCTGACGATCAACTTCGGTCTGCGCTGGGACGTGGAGACTGCGCGCACGGAACGGTATAACCCGCTGAGCTATTTCGATCCCGCGGTGGCGAGTCCGCTGGCGGGTCCCACCGGGATTGCGAACCTGAAAGGAGGGTTGCAGTTCCTGGGCGTCAACGGCAATTCCGGCCGGCAGCAGAACAATGACTGGAACAATTTTGGACCGCGTGTGGGTCTTGCCTGGAATGCGTCGGATAAACTGGTGGTGCGAACCGGCTACGGCATAATCTATCTGCCGATTACCACTCGCTACATGAATAATTCCAACCAGGGATTCTCGGCCACCACAAACTTCCTGGCCTCTTCCGACGGCGGCCTGACTCCGGCAGGCACGTTGAGCAATCCGTTCCCTACGGGAATCAGTCAGCCTCTGGGTGCGACGCCGGGGCTGCTGAGCAGCATCGGCCAGAGCATCTCGACGTTATTGCGCAACTCGCCGGTGGGCTATATGCAGCAGTGGAGCTTCAGCGTGCAGCGTTCTTTACGACAGGACCTGGTGGTGGAAGCGGCATACACGGGGAGCAAGGGGACAAAACTCGCCATGCCGCTCGCCATGAATAACCTCGATTCATCGCTTCTTTCGCTCGGCAATATATTGCTCCAGCCCGTCCCGAACCCGTTCCAGAAATACTCCGCCAGCGGCACGCTCTCGGCAGCCACTGTGACTGAATTGCAGTTGTTGAAACCCTTCCCGCAATTTCTCGGCGTCACAAACAACACCGCCGATATTGCCGGGTCGACCTATCATGCCATCACACTGAAGATGGAGAAACGCTTCTCTCATGGCGTAAGTGTGCTGGCGGCGTTCACGGGCGGCAAGCTGCTGACCGATGCCACACCGTGGGTAACCAGCTTCCTGGATTCGGCCCCGGGGTATCAGGACGTTTACAACCGCCGGCTCGACCGCTCGGTGGCTCCCGAGGACATTTCGAAGCGTGTGGTGGTGAGCTACGTGGTGGAATTGCCTTTCGGCCGCGGCAAGCGTTTCCTGGCGAAGGGGCCGCGCGCCCTCGATCTGGCGCTGGGCGGCTGGCAGATCAACGGAATCACGACTTACCAGACCGGGCAGCCGATCGTGATTACCAGTTCCGTAGCTACTACGTCAGGCGCGTCGCGTCCGAACAATAACGGTACGACGGCGAAAATTGCCGGTAGCGAACACGATCGTCTGGGCAAGTGGTTCAATACCGCGGTATTCTCCGCGCCGGGGACGTTCCAGTTCGGCAGCACGCCGCGGACGCTGCCGGATGTGCGCGCCGGGTCCACGCGCAATTACGACCTTTCGCTGTTCAAGAATTTCCGGATCACCGAGCGTATGCAGTTGCAACTGCGATCTGAATTCTTCAACCTCTTCAACACGCCGCGTTTCTCCGCGCCAGGCGGATCGTTCGGCACGGCTGCATTCGGTGTAGTTTCAGCGCAGGCGAATGACCCGCGGGAGATGCAACTGGCCCTGCGGGTGTCGTTCTGACCGGAGTCTTTGCCGAAGGAGAATAAGTGAGAATCGCTTGTCTACTAATCCTGAATGCGGGCCTGTTCGCTGCTTCGAGCCAGGACCCGGCCGTGCTGTTAGGCGATGCACGATTGCTGGCATCCCCATCGGAACTGCCGGTCGTGCCGTCGGTGACCAGCAGTGTGCTTCGCGCGAAGGCGGGGGAATGGCAGTTTAACCTGCACTCCTACATTGCCTGGCACCAAGGCAAATTCTGGGCGATCTGGTCCGCTGGCCGGGTGGATGAGGACAGCGGCCAGCAGCGCATCCACTACGCCACGAGCGCCGATGGCCATCACTGGTCCGACGCAGCCGTTCTCGTGGACGATCCCGACGGGCCGGACGGACCCGGACTCTGGATTGCTCGCGGGATCTTCTCGCAGAACGGTCATCTGTACGCATTGGCGGCATACAATGAAGGACCGCGCCGGGAGAAAGAGCCGCACGAATCCTGGCATAACCTGGACCTGGTCCGGTTCGAGTGGGATGGCAAGTCGTGGCACAACCTCGGAAGCTATGTTCACGATTGCATGAATAACTTTCCTCCGCATCCATTCGGAAGTAACCTGGTTATGACTTGCCGGGACAGTTATGCGAATATGTCCACTGCTTTCGCCAGCGGGCTCGACGGCGCACACTGGACAGTCACTAAGTTACCTGGCGAACCGCCCGCGGATCGCATGAGTGAACCCAGCGAGTACCTGGATCCGCAAGGAGTTGCCCACCTGATTTTCCGTGACGGCCGCGGTTCCAAGTACCTCTTTCACTCTCTCAGCCGGGATCAGGGCGAGACGTGGACCGCGCCGGTGCGCACGAATTATCCGGACGCCACCAGCAAGAATCTGACAGGCAGGCTTTCGAATGGCTGGTATTATCTGATCAATAATCCCGATCAGAAAAAGCGCGACCCGCTTGCAATCTCGTTCAGCCGCGACGGCTGGACGTTTTGGCATTCCATGGCGCTGCGCAAAGCTGCGCCGGAGCGCCGTTACGCCGGAAAGGCGAAGGGATCGGGCAGTTTTCAGTATCCGCACGGGATCGAACACGGTGGTTCTCTGTGGGTGATCTACTCCACCAACAAGGAAGATATCGAGATTTCGGAATTCAAGTTGAGTGACTTTCATGTGGACAACTAACAGGCCGCTTGAAAACCCGGGACAGCAAGGTCATAAGAGATGCGCGGGCGAAAGTGCCTGCCCGACCTGGGCATCTCTCATTTGCAAGCCTTTGCTGGTGCTGGGAGAGGCGCTTTCGCCTGCCCGAGTTTTTCATGCCTTTGTGTTTCCGGTTTTTCAGCACCATGCGAAAGCCGCGGTATTTCTGTGTCTGGCGGTGGCGGCGGCGTTCGCGCAAAATTCCGCACGGCAGTTCGACGTGGTGGTGTACGAGGCCACTCCCGGCGGCATCGGGGCGGCGATTGCGGCGGCGCGACTCGGCCACACGGTCGCGCTGATTGAATCCCAGGGACATATCGGCGGGATGTCCACGAGTGGGCTGGGTAAGTCCGATATCGAAACCAGGGAAGCTATCGGCGGTTTGTTCCGCGAGTTCGTAGGTAAGGTTTATCAGGATTACGTCAAGGTCTACGGTGCGGATTCCGAGAACGTGAAGCTTTGCCGCGACGGTTACTACTATGAGCCCTCCGTGGCCGAGCGGATTCTGCGGGAAATGATCAGGGCCGAATCCCGCATCACGCTCCTGATGCGCCGGCGCCTGGAAGAGGTGGTGCGCTCAGGCAATCGCGTTACGGCGATCCGCGTCCGGAATACCGAGAATGGCGAGGTCGCGGAATTCCGCGGGAAGGTGTTCATCGACGGGACATACGAGGGCGATCTGGCGGCGTTCGCAGGCGCCGAGTATCGCGTGGGCCGTGAGTCGCGTAGCGAAACTAATGAGCTTTACGCCGGGGTGGTCTACATGGACTACGACACCAAAGCGTTCCTGCCCGGCACTACGGGTGATGGCGACAAACGGATTCAGGCATACACGTACCGACTTTGCCTGACAGACGATCCCGCGAACAGTTACGTCCTGAAGGAGCCCCCTCCAGGCTACGATCGCAACACATACACGGGCTATATCGATGATTGGAAGGCCGGTCGCCTGGGGCCGCCGAAGGTGCCCAAAGAAGGCGTCGGATCTTATCCGCCGACTTACAACACGGTGGTGCGGGCGCTCTCGATCGCTCCGATTCCAAACCATAAGTACGATGTGAACATCAACCCACGTCCGCTCGGGTTTCCGTTCGGCGGAGAAAATTACGACTATCCGGACGCCGACTGGAAGAGGCGAGCCGAGATTACCGGACGCCATCGCAACCTGACGCTCGGGCTCCTGTACTTCTTGCAGAACGATCTTGAAGTGCCGCCCGAGCAACGACAGTTGGCGCGCCGGTATCAATTGCCGAAGGACGAGTTCACGGATACCGGCCACTTTCCCTGGCAGCTTTATGTGCGTGAGGCGCGGCGCCTGGTAGGCGTCGCCACGCTTAGCGAGCACGATCTCTTTGTCGGGCCGGATTTGGGGCGCACGCGCATCCACGCCGACAGCATCGCAGCCGGCGAGTTCCCCATCGACAGCTTTCCCGTTCGCAAACGCGAGCCAGGACATGACGTCGCCCTTGAAGGTTATGTCCTGATGATGGACAAAATGACGCACCCCTACCAGATTGCCTACGGCATCATCGTGCCGAAAATCATGGACGGGTTGCTGGTCCCGGTGGCTGCTTCGACGACCCATATAGCCTTCGGCAGTATTCGGCTCGAGCCGACCTGGATGACTCTCGGGCAGGCGGCGGGCGTCGCCGCGCACTTCGCTATCCGTGGCAATGTGACGGTCAGGTCCATACCGATCGACGAGATGCAGCGCGAACTGATCCGCGAGGGGCAGGTGCTCACTTATTTCAAAGACATCGATAAGAGCGACCTGGCTTACGCCGCACTGCAGTACTTCGGCACGAAAGGATTTTTCCGCGACTACTTCGCGCGTTCCCACGACAGGCTGGATCGCGCGACCGCGCGCGAATGGCTCAACCTGATTTCGCCCAATGAAGCCGTGCCGCAACGCCATTCGGCACCTGGAGATTTCACCGGCGCCGAATTGAGGAGTGCGTTGGTGGCGATGGGAGCAAGCACCTCGGAGAGGATTTCAGATGGCCCCCTGACGCGCGGCGAATTCTGTCGTATTCTGTATGGGCTGAAAATGGAAACGCAGGTGCCCCGATCGCGATAATCGGGACGCGTGCATGACACGTCTGCGGCACAGATCGAAATCAGTTCGTACTGGAGAGGGGTCGAACCCTCATGCCAGTGAAGGGCGCGGGATTTTGACTCCGAAATAGGTGCATGAGGAAGCTCGGCTCAATGGATTCAACGATTTAGCGGCATGTGGATTGCCCTGAACGGCGTCGATTTGCCTCCCCGGTTCTTTATGTTGCCTGCGGATTCCGCCCGAGCCAGAGCAGGCGCTCTGCAATCCACAGGGCATCAACCGGCCAAAATGCCTCCGGGCGGGGGTGCCTTACGCCGGCCATGCCCAAGATGGGCCTGCAGGTTAGAACGCGATCCAGCCATTGGAGGGGCACACCGCTCCTGCCGTAAACGGCGCCGAGAAGAGCGCCCGCAATGGCTGCGTTCGTATCAGTGTCTCCACCCGACATCACCGTGCTGACGATTCCCTGTTCCATGCTCCCGGCATGCAGCAACTGCCAGAATGCGTTTTGGAGCGCAATCAGCAGCCACCCCATTTGCCTGGAGTAATTGTCTGGCCGTTTCGAGCCGGCGTTGGCGATCGCATCGATGACAGTCTTGGGCGACCTTGCCCGCTCAGCTACTTCGATTGCAAACCGGTGTATCACCTCAGGCGCGGCGCCCGTCCGGATTGCCTGCGCGAGCGTCTCGGCGAATACCCTGTTCGCGTGCAGGCACACGGGATTCGGGTGCGTCAGGGATGCATCCTGCTGCGCCCATTCTCCAGCCGCACCCTTGGCCGCCCCGGCGCCGAGAATGCCCAGGGGGCTGACCCGCATAAGCGCGCCGTTGGCCTGACTATCCTGCCTTGCGGCGCTTCGCGAGGATTCGGCTACGTAGCCGCCAGACGCGACTGCCGCAGCGGCAGCAGATACGGCGGTAGCCGTTGCGCCGCCAATGTCGTATGGGCCAGACTCGTACCACCACGCATAGGACCGGGCGGCTGCCTCCGCATCGTAGCCGCTATTGTTGAGTATGGAACGCGACAAGGCCAACGCCATTTCGGAATCGTCGGTTGGCTGTCCTCCGAGCGTATTCCAATGGCCTCCATCCACCAGGATGCGCACTCCCCCGGGATGCTTGCGCTGGATCGTCGCCGCCGTGTCAAACTCGACAAGGCCGCCCAAGGCATCACCGGCCAATTGGCCGAGGAGGCAGCCCTGGGCGCGCGACAACAGTCCGCTGTCGCCCACCGTACAGCCGCGTTTCGGCCAGCAGAGGGGGTACGGCTGCGAGTTCTCAGTTCGGCGGTGAAGCACGGAGACCCACTCAAGCGCCACCAGTTGTTGGACTATGGCGCGCGTTCCGCCGAAACACCGACCACCGCAACTGCTGTTGCCGTTCCGGTCATACCGGATCGATTCGCCCATCGCGTCAAACAAATCCATGCCGGCACCGAGGAGGATCGCGTGTCCGCCCGCGTAATCCCATCCAACAGGACCGTTCAGGGAAACAGCGGCCCGCGCTTCTCCGGCGGCTAAGAGCGCGAGGCGATAGGCGATGCTGGGGATTGCGCGGAAACGCATCGGCGCCGCCAAGGCTGCATTGGCCTGGGAATTGCGGTCGGCGTGGTGTGAGACCAGAACCGTCTCGGGTATCCCGCCCGTTGCGTCGGCTATGTCTCGTCCGTTCCTCTTGACGGGTCCCGCGCCTTCCGCCCAGGTGAACAAATCTCCCGCGTCATCGGGGGCGCAGTATGCGAACACAACACCAAGAACGGGCCGCCCGTCCCTCAGGAGCGCAATAGAAACCGATGCTCCCCGAAAGCCCTTCTCGAAAGCAGCGGTTCCGTCGTCGGGGTCCACGAGCCAGAGGTGGCCGGCTGCATCCTGCGGGGGTCGAACCAACCCCAATTCCTCCCCCTGGTAACCATACTGCGGGAAGCCAACGGTTAGGATTTCCCGGATCTCCTCTTCCGCACGCGAGTCGACATCGCATTCGCCGGTGTGGAATGCCCGCCGAAGCAGCATTCCGGCGGTCGCCGCCGCCCGCACCCCACAATCGAGTTCCCTTCTATAGTCGTTCGTCACTATATTTCCTCCTTGCGATCGCGATGCGTGTTGCGGGGCTTGTCGGCGCGAGGTGCGGCCCTCTTTTTAGCGCGGGCCTTCCGCATCTCTGCAAGAGCCTTCCGGCCGAGCTTGCGGTCTTCGGCAGAGACGCACATGTGGTAAAAACCGTAGGCCTCGGTGACTTCGCCTACGATTTGGGGATCCGTATCCGGGGCGCAATCTTTCTTGGCCCAGGAAATCCATCCCCACGTCATCGATTGACTTTTATCCGCTCCGAACCCCCGGTTACACATCCTGCACAAAAACAGGCTGGCGATCTGGTTACCGGACAAGGCGATCTGCTCGAGTTCCGCTCTGTATTCGGAGAGATTGCGGCAGGCCAGTTCGTCCCCGGCTTCCGCCGCGATCAGATGGAAATCCGCAGCGGCCAGCAAATTGCGTTCTACCCCTTGCCCCAGCCAATACATCGTCCCGAGCTCGCAGGAAGCCCACGCATGGCTTTGGACGACTGCCTTCTGGAACCACATGCGGGCCTCAGCGTAGTTCTGATTGACGCCGTCGCCGTGTAGATAGCGCTTGGCGAGGTTGTATTGTGCCTCCGCGTTGCCCTGTTCGGCGCTTTTGCGGTACCAATAAATCGCCTGCACCGGATCTCGCTCACACGTAAGGCCGTTGAGAAACATAGACCCGAGATTGTTCTGTGCGTTCGCATCACCAAGTTCAGCGCCACGCCGGTACCAGCGAAGGGCCAGATTCAGGTCCTGCGATGTGCTCTCGCCCTCCCTGTACGTGTCCCCAAGATTGCACGCTGCGGCGCCATCGCCTTGTTCAGCTTTCTGCTGCAGTTCGGGAAGTACCACGCCAACGTCGTTCCCACGATCCGGCTGTACCTTTCCCTGATCGAGTTCTGTGCCGGGCTGCCGTCGGCCTCTCGATTTTTCTGAGCTCAGGCTCTTACTGTTCAATGTGTCACCTCAATCACGATGTGCCCCGGTTTACAATTCGCACACGGACGCTTGTGTAAACCGCTCCGCCACCTCGACCAGCCGCTTGTGATGCGTGAAGAAGATGACCTGCGTCTTCTGGGACAGCGCGTCCAAAGCGGCCAGCGCCGCAGAGGCGCGCTCGTCGTCGAAATTCAGCAGCACGTCATCCACGATGAAGGGCGCCGTGTCGCGGGCCGCGAAGTAGTGCTCCAGGCTGGCGATGCGCAGCGCAAGGTAGAGCTGATCGAGCGAGCCATCGCTCATTCCCGCCAGCCGCACTACTTCACCGCTCGCGCGGATGCCGACCAGAATCGCCGAGCCTTCGTCGTCTTCCACGCGAAGGGACGCAAAGCTGCCACAGGTCAGGTCGGCAAAGAGTCGGGCCGCGCGCTCGAGAACCGGACCCTGATTCTGGTCCCGGTAGCGTTCGATGGCCTTACGGATGACGAATGTCGCAGTGCGCAACCGAACGTACTCCTCGACGTCGCCTGAGAGGCGGCCCACCAGTCCGCTGATATGTTGCGCGGCGGAGGCGGCCAGATCGCCGCCGCGCATGCCCGCCGCGTTCGCATCCAGGTCCCGGCGCTTCTCCTCCAATTCTGTCCGCTGTTTGCGCAGCGAAGCGATCTCGATTTCAATGTCGTCGAGGCGGCCCGCGACCGAATCGGCATCCACTGCTGCGGCTTCGGCCAGGAACTCGTCCACAGTCTTCCCGGCCGAAACCAGCCGGATCCGCTCGTCGTACTCCGCTATGCGCCTTTCCAGGTCCCGGCGGCGGCTGGAGAGCAGACAACACTGACGCGCAGCATCGGCATCCGACGCGGCTGCTTCCCGGCACAGCGCATCCAGCTCGCCGGCATGGCGAGCGGCGTTTTGCGCTGCGGCAGCGAGCTTCTTATCGATATCCCGCTGCCTGGTGCGCTCTTGTTCTCTCAGCTTCCGATTCTGGTGAGCCTCGGTGAGCGCGCGATGCAGTTGGACGATAGCCGCTTCCGGCCCGGTCCCTACGGCGTCCGGCAGCAGGCGGGAAACGAGATCCGCGACAGCCGCCGCGAACCGTTCCGCATCGTCCTGCATGGTGACGATGCGGTGATCGAGGTCCGTCACAGTCTTCAAGCCATCGGTGATCTCACGGACGCAGTTGAGATACGTCTCCGCCGCGGCAGGCGAAAGGCTGGAAGGGAGACGGGCGCTCTCCAGGGCCTCGGCCCAGTTCCGCTGCCAGTCCCGGGTCCGCTCGCCGAGACTGGCGATCTCGTCCTCGAAGCGGGCGATCTCGAGCCGCTGCAACTCCTGCGAGGCCAACAATGCCTGCCGAGTCTCCTTTGCCTGCTTCGCGCGAGTTAGCTCGGCTTCGGCGGCGGCGAGCAGATCTGCCGCAGACCCCGCAGCAATGGTGTCGTGACCGGGCAGCAGCCGCGCGAGATGGGCGGCGTGCATCGCTTCGGCCTGGTTGAGCGACTTCAGTTCCAGGCGCAGTTCCCGCAGGTCCTGCGCCTGCCGGATGATTCCCTGCCGCCGGCGAAGCCAGCCCAGCATGGCCGCTGGTGATTGCGGCGTCACACCGCAGTTCGACCAGGCAGCATTCCACCGCCCCCGCACCACCTCGGCAGCTTTCAGGGACGTCGCAACCGCAGCTTCCGCCTCGACCCGGCGGCGCATGCGGGACGCGATCTCGAAATCGAGCGCCGCCAGCTGTTCCACCTGGCGGGCATGCTCCCGAATGTGATCTGCGAGCTTGTCCGCCCCTGCGACCGCGCCTTCGTAAGCCGCCGCCAAGTCGGACTGCCCCGTGCGAGTTAGGAACGCCCGTTCTCCCGCCTCATCGCCGTTCTTCCAAAGCTGCTTGACGGCCGTCCAACCGGAGTCGCGCAACTCCCGAGCGGTCGCAAGCTCCCCGATAGTGGGGACCGCCTCGAAAGCAACGACGCGCTCGCGGTCGGCTTGCGCCTCGGCCAATTGACGTTCCGCCTCGCCCAGCTTCTCCCGTGCGGTCCGTTCGTCGCCAGCGGCGGCTTGCATGGCCTCGCGCAGTTCTTCCACCGTCTCATCCTCGGGAGCTGCCATGGATTCGAGTTCTTCCGCGGTTCCCTTCCACGGCAGGAGCGTTTTCAGCGCCGCCGCCACGGTCTCGTTGACTGCGGCGATCTTTACCTGTAACTCCTGCGATCGGCGTAAGTCGAGCCCACGTCGTGCGCTCTCCACTGCCGTATTGAGTTCCGTAGTATCCGGCACAGGCGGGAGATCTTGCAGTCGGCCCTCACACTCGGCGAGCTTTCGGCGCGCCTGCTGTAGCCCACGGTCCAAGGCTTCCTGGTCCGCCTGCAGCCGCACAGCTCCCGACGCGATTTCCTGAACGCGTTTGCGCACCACCAGCCCCGGCTCCAGCCCTGCACCGTCCTTCAGTTGCATGCCGGGACGCAATTGCTGAATTTGATCCAGCACGCTCCGCCGCAGTGCCACGACTTCGGCGTGCCGCCGAACACAGTCCTCCCGCGCTTTCTGAATGACGGCTTTGCGTTCGAACAGGGCGCGGATCGGCTCCTCCGCGGCGATGATGTTTTCGCGGACGTCGAGGCCGGCAATGGCCTGAATCGTTCGGGCCAGATCCTGCCGGTAGTCTGCTTCGGCGCTGCGCGCTTCCCGCAGGCGGTTTTCTACGTCCTTTAAGCGCTCGCCATAATCGTCGGGCAGGCGCAACACCGCGGCCAACTCCTGAAGTTCGATCTCCACCGCCCGCCGGTCCGATATGGTGGGGAGCGCGCCACGAATTCGCGAGAGTCGTTCGGACTCGCGCCGCGCGGCGTCCGTCTGGACCTCCAGCGCGGCCAGTTCGCCCGCGATTTCGTCGATCGCCTTGCGGTTCTCCTGGAAACGGGCCACGAGAACCTGTTTATCCTTGAGATCCTTGTCGGCGTCGCGCAGTTCGCGCAACAGCCGATGGATGGATCTCGTGCGCCCGCTGGGCGCGTACAGGTCTCCGGCCTGATCATCGAGGCGCGCCAGAGTAGCCTGCATTCCGGCCAGGCCCGCCGCCGAAACAAACAGCAGTTCGCCCACCTCGCCTTCGCCCGCCGCCAGTGCACGCCCGCCTTCCACCAGGGCTTTGTGGCTGATGCCGAACATGTTTTCAAACACGCCGCGTGGGATGCCGTGCAGCGCCCGCTCGAGTGCGCTGTCCTCCACCACTGTGGAATCGTCCGGCGCACGGAGAGATTGCTGGCGGGCTTTGCGGCGTATGAAGCGCAGGCCGCCGCCGGCGTATGAGAGATCCACGCCGATGCGCAGGCTGTTGTACGGGTGCAGGAACGCATCGGGCGTCTGCCCGGGAATGCCGTACAGCGCATCCAGCAGCGCGCGCAGCGCCGAGGACTTCCCCGCTTCGTTCAACCCATAGGCGATGGTAAACGGCGATGTGAACTCCAGGCGACGGCCGGTGAACGGACCGTAGGCGATCAGATCGAGCGCGTCCAGCCTCATTTTTCCGCTCCTTCCAACAAGGCTTCGACCGAACCCAGCGCCTCCCGCAACAGCGCCGGATCCTGCGGATCCACTGCTTCCTGTCCTTGCGGAACTGCCCCTTGCACCCTGGTCTTCAGGTCCGCGAACTGTTCCGCCAGATCGTTCAGCAGGGACTCATCTCCCGCAAACTCGCGGATGAGGGCGCGGAGTTCCTCCATCGGCCCGCCGTCGGCCTCCTCGGCTGGTTCCTCCGCCGCAGCTGCCACCTCGACCTTCTCGATATGCACCGGCACGGATGCCTCCTGCGCAGACAACCGCAACCGATTCCGCAGCCCTGGCAGATCGGCAGCCGCGCGTTTCCATGCCGGCCCGCAGCCTTCGATATGCACGCGCACCGCAAGCGAGCGACCCTCGGCCTCCGCAGCCGCACGCTCGATTGCCGCCTGCGCCAGTTCGTCCAGATCGGCAGCCGCGCTGCCGCGCCCCACGGGAACACGCACCACCTCCCAACGGACCACATCGAGCGGCTCAAAGGCGAGCGACACGCGGCCGCCGTCATCGACATCCACCAGGTAGCAGCCGCGCGACCCGCACTCCCGTATATTTCGGCCCTGTATATTGCCCGGAAATACGATCCACGGGTCGGTGGCCAACTGCACCCGGTTATGCACGTGGCCCAGTGCCCAGTACTGATAGCGGCGAGACCGCAGGCTATCGAGTGAACACGGCGCGTACATCTCGTGTCCCGGCGCGCCCGAGGCCGAGGTATGCAGGACGCCAATGTTGAATACTCCTGGATCGCCCATCGGAAAGTTCGCCGTCATGTCTTCGGCGACATGGCGTTCGCGGAAGCTCTGGCCATACAGCGCAGCTTCGACACCGCGCACAGGGATGCGCTGCGGCTTCTTCGGGTCGAAGAACTTCACGTGTGCCGGCCAAGGCAAAGATAAGATCGTGCGATTGGCGGCGTCATGATTGCCGAGAGCAACGTACGCCGGTATGTCCGCATCACGCAGGCGCTTCAGCTCGGAGATGAGATACAACGGCGTGTTGCAGTCCTTCCAATCCCCGTCGAACAGGTCGCCGGCGACGATCAGAAAATCGGCCTCGCTGTCCAATGTGAAATCGACAAGCCGCGCCAGCGCCTTGCGCGTGGCCAGCCGGATCTCCTCAACAGGAGCGCCGGGATACTCATCGAGGTGTTGCAGCGGGCTATCCAGGTGAATGTCGGCAGCGTGAACAAAACGAAAAGCCATTCAATCCTCCAGTGACTCCGAATGAGCCTGGACGGCGGCGTCCACCTCGCGCCACTCGCCCAGCAATGGAAAATACAGGGCCGTCCGCACGGGACGGTTTTCCAGCCCCGCAAACAGGCGCCGGTACTTTTGAAGCTGCGGCCGGTAGCGCTTTTGTTCTTCGTCAAGGAACGCTTCCAGGCCGCCGCCTTCATGCGTGCTGGTTTTGTAGTCCACGATCCAGCGGACGCCGTCGCCATCCACAAACGTGCGATCGATACAGGCGTGAACAAGTTCGCCGGCCACGATTCCACTGACCGGGAATTCACACGAGGCGCTTTCGCTGCCGCGCAGCAGCCAAATGCCGCGCGGGTCTTCGAGTGCCCGTGTCAGCGCTTGGGCGACCGTCCCCGCCGCGCCATCAAGCTCCGAGGCCGGGACGCCGAGGCCGAGCAGAGCCGCACGGATCGCGGTGCGGGATCGTTCAACGCGTACGGCATCCCATCCGGCGGCACGGTCTGCGGCAATGCGGCGCAGTAGCTGGTGCACCACCGTTCCCACATGGCGCAGTGTGTCCCCGACCCACCGGAAGCTCACGGGCGCCGACTCTTCCGCCGCGTCGGGCCCGGTATGTGGAACGGGTGCTGCGGGCGGCGGCGCGGGGAGTCTCCAGTCCAATGTCAACCGCTCGATCGATTGAGGCACGCGCTCCGATTCGGCAATGGTGCCGGCAGGCGCAGGCGTCGCTGCCGCCAGACGCTCAAATTCGTGCGCCGCAGCCTGCCACATGCGCTCCAGCAGGGAGCCGCTAGCCGGCCGGAGGTTGCCTTTTGCGTCGAAGACAGCGTGCCCCAGGAGGTGCAATTCCGTTTTAGCGCGAGTAGCCGCGACGTACAGCATGCGACCGGCTTCGTGCCGCCCCTTAATCCCATCGATCTTCTTCAGGTATTCGTAGATGCGGTCCGGCTCGGCTCCGGTAGCGTGGATCGGCGCCATCAACAGATCCGGCCCGCCGTCAACGCGCGGACGTTCGAGCCACAACAGCAGGCGCGCGCTCTCGGCGCGAGGCTGGCGCCCCATGCCCGGCACGATCACCACATCAAACTGCAGCCCCTTGGCCTTGTGGATGGACATGACTTGGAGCGAATCGTCCGCCTGCGGGTCCGGGTTAGCATATAGATCTTCGATGCGATCGGCCAACGCCGCCGGATCCAGCAACTTTCCGTCATCCATCTCTTCCATCAGGTCGAAGAATGCGGCGGCATTCTCTCGATCGGCCGCGCCACCCGCGCAGGCCGGCCCGCCCAGCGCCAGCCACGCGCCCTCCACGCGGGCGCGAAGAGCTGTCGCGCGCTCGACGGCGGCGGTTCGAAGAGCATCGCGGAACCGCTCGACCCGCGCCTGCCCTTCGCCGGAGAGATGCGCCACGCAGTTGTCGTCGGAAACGGCGTCCCAAATTGGCGCTGCGGCGCCATCTCCCGCGAGCGCGTGCAGATCGGCCAGCGAAAGGCCGCACCACGGGGCGCGAAGCAATGACAGCCACGCAATCCGGTCGGCAGGATGAAGCAGGGCACGCGTGAGCGAGACCAGGTCGCGGATCACCGGCTGGGTGGCGAGGGAGTCGATCTCCACGGCACGGAACCGCAGGCCGGCCGCGCGTAGCGCCGGGATCACGGCGGCCAGATGGCTGCGGGCGCGCACCAGGATCGCGACCTTTCGGCCACGCTCCAGCGCCTGGCGAGCCAACTGCGCGCTCTGCGCTGCTTCGCCCTCGCTATCCTTGCCGATGAACGCGTGCACCCGGACGCCCGCGCCGTCCCGTTCGGGTTTCACGGGGTCCGACGAGGCGAACGGAATGGCGCCGGTGGCGATGTCCTCCCGCTCGGGAAGCACCGCCGGAAATGCGCCGTTCACCCAATCCACGATCTGTTTATCGGACCGGAAATTCGCGGTCAGCCGGATGGGTTCCAGCCTCACGCCCCCGATGCCTTCGCGGGCTACTTTGAGGAACAAGCCGACTTCCGCCTCGCGGAAGCGGTAGATCGATTGCATCGGGTCGCCGACGGCGAAAATCGTCCGGCCATCCTCCGGCTCCCACCCCGCGGTCAGCTTTTCCAGTAGAGAGTACTGAGTAACGGACGTGTCCTGAAACTCGTCCACCAGCAGATGCTGAATGCGGCAATCCATCGCAAGAGCCAAGTCGGTGGGCGCCTCCGCCTGGCCGAGCGCGTGTTGCGCGGCCAAGCCGATTTCGGCGTAGTCCGCCTCGCCGCTGGTTTGGAACCGAAGCTTCAGCTGCGCCGCGGCCACAGGCAGCAGGTCGATCAGCGCCCTCAGCGCCTTCCATTGAGGCTCCGAGAATCGCGCCTCGGGCAACCAACGGAGGTCGGCAAGCGCCGTGCGGAAGGGCTCGAACGGCGCCAGTGCATCGAGTAGCGCCGTAGCGCGCGCCTTGATCGCGGACTTTGGAGGGAAACCTTCGGTCTGCGTCAACCGCCGCCGCCACTGTCCCTTCTCCGTCAGCAGCGTATCGCAGATTCCGAGCCACTGATCGGGCCGGTCCGCATCGGGAAGGTGGGTTATGGCAGCATGATCGGCACCGAGATTCTTCCCGGCCTCCGCGACCACGCCCACGATTTCCATCGCCAGCCCCGGCGGCACCAGCGCGCGCGCACGCTCCACGCCTTCGCGAATAGCATTGCGCAGCGACTGCTCCAGCGCCGAGCGCGCAGCCTCGGCGTCCACTTCCCCACCGATGTGCCGCAGCCATTGATCGCGGCGTGACAACAGGCCGGCCAACAACGTCCGGAGCCTCGGAAAGTCGTTATCCAGATGGAGCAGCAGCCCCTCCACGGCATCCGACCACTGGCCGGTTTCCAGAAGTTCGATGGTTCGGCGCGCCGCCTCATTGTAAAGTTCGGATGCATCTTCCACGATCGCCGGCGGCGCACCCATGCGGGAAAGCCAGGGCATACGCCGCGTCAGCGAGACACAAAGCGAGTCGATGGTTCGGATCTGCATCCGGCTCGGGTTCCTGTACAGGTCCCAGCCCAACGAGTCCCCGTGAGCCCTCACCGCGCACGCCAACTCCCACGTCAGCGCAGCGTGTTCCTCGGTTGGTCGCGGCCCAGCCGAATCCCGAAGCGCCTCGACTATCCGCTGCCGCATCTCACCCGCGGCTTTGTTGGTAAACGTGATGGCGAGCACAGCCTCCGGCGTATCCACGCGCGCGAGCAGCGTCAGGTAGCGCTGAATCAGAAGCTCGGTCTTGCCCGACCCGGCGGGCGCCTGCACGATAAACGACCGCGAAGGGTCGAGCGCGCGTCGTCTTTGTTCGGCATCCGGTATGGGCGTCATGCAGCCTCCTCGTTCGAGATCGCCGCGTCGCTGATCCGGCAGAAACCAGCGAGGTGGCAGTACCGGCAAGACTGCGCGATGTTCTTCGGGTCCGCCGTAGCTATGCCGCTGCGAAAATCGGCGGCGAGCTTTTCCAGCACGACTCGCCATTCCGCCACGCGAGGCTCGATTTCCGTCCTCTGCGTGCCGGGAATGATCTCCTGGCGCTGCACCACGCCCCGGTACTTCATCTCTCCGGGTTTGAGCACGGCGAAGGCGACGCCAGCCAGCGGGTGCTGCGTGTGCACCACGCTGTACAGCGGCAACTGCGGCGCGTCCGGCCGGTCTCCATCCCACTCGCTGACGCTCGGCCGGCTCGTTTTGTAGTCGACGATCACGTCGCTTCCGTCGCGCAGGCGGTCCACCCGGTCGATCTTTAACCGGAAGCGGATCCCGCCAACCTCTGCTTCCTGCTCGCCTTCCGGCTGCATCACTTCGAAGGGCTCGCGCTGCTTCTCGATCTCCAGCCACTCGGCCGCCAATTGCTCCAGACGCCGGCGCTCTAACTGCGCGAAGCGCTCCGGGAGCGGAGCGCCGCGGCGGGCTTCTAACCGCGCAATGGCCGACCTCGCCGCCTCTCGTATCACGTCCGGAATATCCGTCCGCCTGCGCAGGGCCTCTTGCGTGCGAACTTCCTGCCAGAAGCGCTCCAGAGTCGAGTGCACCAGGGTGCCGCGACTGCCCGGATCCAGCCCGGGCTCTGGAGAGTCGAGATCCTCTGCCGCAAGCCGGATCTCGACAAACGCGTGGAACGGGCACGCCGCCTGGTATTCGAACACCTTCACGCCGCCCCGCTGCTGAGAATTCTCCGCGACGGGCGGTCCCTGCTCGTCAATGATCCGCTCGACGACCCTGGACGCACGAATGCGATCGGCGTAGCCGGCGTCCTTCCAGAGATTCAGTTCCTCAAGCGCAACCGGCCGCAGGGGAAGGATCAACGGACTCGGCCTGAGCTCGCGGTCGCCGTCGCGCGCAGGATAGCTGACGACGATGTCAGGGGAGCTTGCCAGCAAGCGATCGGTCACCGTCGTCGCGAAGGCAAGGCTTTGGTCGGCCGAGCACCGGGGGACGCCCGCCTCGCGCTGCAAGCTGACCGGCAGGAACGGATCCGGGCTGGCCGGCGGCGGCCAAGTCTCATCGTCCAGGCCTGCGATCCACAGATGATCGAACTCGAGGCCCGCGGCTTCGAGCGCACCCATCACCTGCACCGGCGCCTCCGCGCTTTCAGGCTGGAATGCGGTCTGCCCGGCCAAGCGCGCCACCAGCGCGAGGGCGTCGTTTACCTCCATTTCGCCTATCGTGAAGTCCGTGCCCGCGAACTCCGATAGGACGTCTTTCCAGGCCTCGACGGTCTGGAACTCGATGCTGTCCAGCGATCGGTCGCCCGGCCACCCCGCTGCTTCGAGTAACGTTCCGAAAGTCCGCGCCCACACTGCGGGGCTCTGGCGGTCCGGCGTACTGTGCCACACTGGGACCAGACGATCCAGAGCGCGCGCCAGGATAGGGCAGGACGGCGCGCGCATAACCTCGCGCCCAACGTCGGATATCGCCACGCGCGACAAGCCTCGCTTCCGCAGGCGCGCGTCCACGTCGGCCCGTGCAGAACGCTCCTCATCGGCGCCGGCAACATACGGATCCAGCAGGAGCAGGCTGACGTCGCTCCATTCGTTGCCGCTCGCGCGTAGTCGCAACAGGGTTAGCGCGCTGCGGACCAGCGGGTAGCGTGAAAGCGGCTCGCCTGCCGAAAGGTTCACGATCGGTGACCGGTGCTTGCCCGGCAACTGAGTGGCGGGGTCGAGGACAGAACGAAAGATGCGGTCCACCTGCGCGCGACGTTGCGGCAGGTCGGGCACGATCAAACCTATCGATGTCGAGGGATTCTGCTCCAGCAGTGCGCGTGCCCACTTGGCTGCCGCCGCGAGCCCCTGCTCCGCATCGGCCACTTTCACACGCACTCCGCTGCCGGGCATCCCGGCACGGAGAGTCGGCACAACGTCAATCCTGCACCCGGCGCACCGGATTGCCTCGAAGAACTCCTCCTGCTGTGGAGAGAACCCGTCGAACCCGGCGAGCAGCATCGTTCCGGGAAGTGGCAGCATCCCGATCGAGCCCCGGAGGACGTCCGGCATCCGAGCCTCCTCCAGCAGATTCTCCTGCCGGCACCTGTCCCGAAACGACCGCGCCCATCCCGCGAAGGCTGCTGCGTCCTCGCCGCCCTCCGCTTCGGCGCGGTCCAGATCGAGCCGCCACTCGACCGCCAACGCCCACGCCTGCTGGGCCGCGTCGGCCGTCGCGCCGGCCTGCAACAGGTCGCCCGCGTCCGGAGCGGACCGCACAATCCGGTCCCACAGCGACCATTCCTGCCGGCGGTCAAGCCGAACAGGCGGGTCGCTCGCGCCGAATTGATACTCTTCCCAGAGGCAAGAGAGCCAAGCGGTCCACGGGAGAATCGGGACGGAGGGCCATGCCGTCAGGCCGCGTGTCGTTTGCCAGGCATCGAACTCACGGCGGAGACCGCGGGCAAGCCGCGCGTTCCCGGTAATCACGGAGACGCCGGCAGCGAGTGCATCCAGGATACGGTCGTGCATAGAAACTCTTTCGGGTTGCTGAATTGAAGTTAAGCGAAGTAGGGGCTCACCGAGTGAGCCTGTGACTGAATTTTTACCGGTAATGGGAAGCCGCCTTGTTCAGGGCGGCTGACACGCTCTGGCGGAGCTCCGGTGGACCGAGGACCTCCACGTCCGGGCCGAATCGCATGATATCCATAAGAAGTTCCCGCTCGGCCGAATACGGGACGCTCAGAACGTATGAGCCATCGGCTTCGAAGCGGGACTCCTGCTGCGAGTGCCACTTCTCCCGCGATACCCAGCGGGCCATCTCGGGCGAGAACCGCAGACAGGCTGTTTTTACCGCGGCCCCGGAGAAGATTCCGTACCCGTTCCCCAGTTCGCAGTCCAGGTCGGCTTCTGCGATCTCGACCGCGGGCTCCTCAACACGTTCCACGGCGCGGATCGCATCCAGCGCAAAACTCCGGAGGGCCTGTTTTTCGTGGCACTAGGCGTCCAGGTACCAGTTGTCGCGATAGTGGACCAGCCGTTGCGGCGAAACCACGCGCTCGGTCACTCGGTCGCGCGACCGGCTGTAGTAGGTCAGGCGCAGCCGCTCGCGAGCCAGGACCGCGCGGCAGACCGTTTGAAAGTGCTGGCTGGATACGGGTCGCGAGGCCAGTTGCAAAATGCGAATCCGTTCCGCGAGCGCCTGATCGTCATCTCCGCTGTTCTTGCCGAGCAGCCTGTGGAGCAGATTGCGCAGCGGGTCCAGATGCTCGTCGAGGAATGATGGCTGCATTCGCGCAACCAGGTGATCCAGCACCAGCAGGGCGTGAATTTCGGCGCTGGTGAGATAAACGGCAGGCAACGAGAATGGGCCTTCCAACCTGTAGCCCCGCAACTCGCGGTCCCACACGATCGGTGCCTGGAGCCGGTCGCGCATATAGGCCAACTCGCGCTTGGCGGTTGCTTTCGAGATGCTCAGCCTGTCCATGATGGTGGCCAGCGACACGGCACGGTGCGTCGTCAGAAGCCGTTGAATTTGTTGAAGCCGTTCCGTCTGGCTCATCGGCGCCTGTCTCCACGCGTAACAGTCATACATATTGGACGCAAGCGGCGGAAGAGAATCTCCGTAACTGTCGTTTCAAGGGACGCAAAGGTTGTTCGATAACGGCCGCGGTGAGACGCGGAGCTTTCTCCAGCCAATCCGCAATGTGGCTTCTAATCAGTCGAGGCTGCCGGGCGGCTGGATGTTGGGCGGGTGCGTCCAGATACTTCTTAGAGCTCGTCATTCAACTGGAGATTCTGCCCGTGCTGGCAGACTGTATAGTCAGTGGTAACGGCGACCGGCAGGTTGTCTGCCCACGCGGACTCGTACGCGCCGGGATCCGGCACATCCGCTCGGCTGCAGTTCCTGGGCGAAGCCCTGGCCAAAGCCGGAAAGCCGAATGAAGCCGTGGATGCGCTACAGCGCTCGGTCCGACTGAACGGCAGGTCCCCGAGGCGTTTCGTTCTTCTCGCGCAGGTTTATACGGAACCGGGACAACTCGCGATCGCCGACAACTCGCTCACGCACGCTCTCGCGCTCGAGGCCTCGGAATTAGTAGCCGCCGCTGCCAAGTAGGTTCTCAGGAAATTATTTCTTTGACCACGTTGCCGGCGACATCCGTCAGCCGGAAATCCCTTCCGCTATAGCGATAGGTCAGACGCGTGTGGTCGAGCCCAAGCTGATGCAGGATGGTGGCGTGCAGATCGTGCACGTGCATCGGTTTCTCCACGGCCTTGAAGCCGAATTCGTCGGTGCCGCCATATGCGATTCCACCCTTGAAGCCTCCGCCCGCCACCAGTGTAGTGAATCCCGGCGGGTTGTGGTCGCGTCCGTAGCACACCTTCTCGAGGCCGCTGTTTTGGATCATGGGAGTGCGCCCGAATTCGCTGCCGATTAGCAGAATCGTGGACTCGAAAAGTCCCCGTGATTTCAAATCCTCGACTAGCGCTGCTATCGCGGGATCGCCATCCGCGGCCAGCTTGCGGTGCACCAGGATGTCGTCGTGGCTGTCCCATGGTTGGCCGTTGCCGAAGTAGACCTCGACGAT
>Ga0070741_10006997_pt1 | contig 23743 bp, 29 predicted proteins | sample Coa_R1_4_FD_66440 | JGI IMG/M metagenome (GOLD analysis project Ga0070741, IMG submission 66440) | Surface soil microbial communities from Centralia Pennsylvania, which are recovering from an underground coalmine fire - Coalmine... | ecosystem: Environmental > Terrestrial > Soil > Unclassified ...
AGAAGAGGCGCTTATCTCAGGGCATGAGATGCCGCCTTTCATTTCTTAAGACTGGATGTTTCAACTCCGCTCCTCTTAGTTTCTTGCTCAATTTGTCCCATGGTTGGACTCTGAGAAGTTCCCGCGCTTGCCGTTCCTCCACCGCGGCGGCAGCTTTGATTCTGAGAACATGTAGTGCTGCATACTCACCTGCAGTAGTGCGCGCCTCGGTGCTTATCCGCGCTTTTAGAGAAGCTGGAATTAGTGCTACGGGTAGAGAAATCCTTTTTCACATCGAGCGGCGCCCCCGGCGCCTGGCCCCTTGTGCAATCGGGCTAGCTCCACAGTTCCGCTGCGGCTCACAAGGAGTCCGTGTGTCAGATACCAAACCCGCCCGAACGTGGCAGGACATTGCCGCGGAGGACCGCCCTATGACGAAACCATGCAGCAAAAGCGGAAGTTCAACCACGAAAAAAGCAAGTTGAATCGAAATTCGTGAGTCGAAACGATTGCAGAAACAGGCCGACGAACTTTCTGATGAATCAGCGGCATCCTTTGAGCGGTCCGTGAAACTGCTTGCTGCGGTAAAAGGTTCTGAAAAGAAGAAACGCACACCCAAGTGAAACAGGCGAGCCGCTCGGGGAACCGCCCCGCTTTCATGAAGTCAGTTGGGGGGCGAGATTGGATGTGCAGAAACGGTGCTAGTTCCTGGGCAATGCTGTGCATTGTCATGCACGTTGACGCCGTACTTGGTTCGGTGTAATGTGACGAACGCAAAGTCCGAACGGGCCATCCCGGAAGGTGCCCGTCTCCAAGGCCCGCTGACTAGCTCTGGCGGGCCTTTTGTAATTGAGAAAGAGTCGAGCCTTCGTCTTGGTTGATATCGCGGAGGGCCGGATGTTCCAGCAATAGACTGAATTGCAACGCAATTGATGTCCGGATTATTAATTCCGATTGTCGCGTGAAGGTTGGTCAATGGTTTTAATGACGTCGCGCACGCACTGGAGCAGTTTGCGAAGCTCCGGTGAGTCTTGCTTTTCCAGCAGCTCCACAATTTTCATCTCTGTGTTTTGCAGTTCGGCTAGAACATTTCGCACGAATGTTATCTTATAACAAACCTCCTTGCGGGCCGCGCATCGCACTCGTCGATTCTTAATGGTTCGGGGATATATTCTGTTGTAATAACCTCCGGCCATCCTCGTTCGGGGGTGTACCGTGCGTCCTGTGAAGCATCAACGCTACTCGCGTGTATTTGAGCAGGTGGTACAGAGCCGCCTCGAACGCGCCAAGGAAACGGTGACTCTGGCGCACGAGGCGGTAGAGCGGTCGAAAAAGGTGGTCGTGCGGGCACGGGAGGCAGTAGCACAGTCACGCAAATTGCTGCGCGGCTGAGGGGGCCAACGGCCCCGGACAAGTCTCTGCCATTTCCGTACGCGGAGCCCCAATGGACAATCACAAAATTCTGTCCGTAGGTGCCGATCCAGAACTGCTCTGGCTCAGACATGCAGTTCTGCAAAACGCCGGTTTTGATGTTTCCACGGCGGTCAATGAAAGCGATGCTCTGGCCCACATTCAGCGAGGGGAGTGCACCGTACTGCTCGTGTGCTACTCGCTTTCACGGCCAATCCGTGAGCGATTAGCAGAAGCATTTCGAAGGCACTGCTCCGGCCAGCGAATCATCGCCATTACGAATGAGCAAATGGATAAGCCTGAGTTCGCCGATACTTTCGTATACGGCGTGGAAGGGCCAGAGGCCCTCATCGAATCCGTAAAAGCTGCTTGAGAGTTAAGCCGGTACTCTGGCGCAGGCGTTCAGCCAGTTTTTCGCTTCTTTTGGATGGTTTTTAGATCGGCCAAGTATCGAACCGTCGTTCCACAGAACAGACAGGTCGTCCGGCGTACCTCCGACTGCTCGTCTATTTCCTCTTCGGGAACAGAAAACGAACGCAAGCACTCAGTGCAGGTCACAACCAAATACCCCTGTTGACTCCGTGGTACCCAAACCGGGGCCCTATCTGGTCTGGCTAGTTGAGGTCGAACGGGGGACTGCTCGAGGAGTTCGGCTATCTTGTGGAACAACTCCTCTGGCCTATACTGACCTTTGGCGAAAAACGCGTCAGCGATTAGGCCTGCTGGCGACTCGCCAGCGTACTCACCCGAAATGGCGATGACCGGAATATGTGGAAAGCGCCGGCGAACCACAGAAAGCAGCTCGAAGCCGCTCATGTTGGGCAGTCTCAAATCCGAGATAATGACATCAGGTGCCGACCGACGAAGTTCCACCAATGCCTCGAAACCATCGCTAGCCTTTCGGACCTCAAAACCCCCGTCCTTCAATACCAATGCGGAAATTTCCAGCACCGCTGGGTCGTCATCAACGACCAGAACACGGTAGTTGAATCCCGTTGTATTCATGGGACGTAAATCATACCAGCGCCGCCGTAATTCTGCCTGTTCGTCCGCTGACGAAGCCCTAGTTGACCAAAAATCGCGCTTACACTCACTGAGTTCTTCTTATCCCTTTACGTATGCGAGCTTCGCAGCTATCTTCCCATCGCGCACGGTGAAAATATCAACTCCGCGTAGATGCCATGGCTGCCCGTTGCGCATTTTTCGATACACCCACAAAACAGTAGCTCTATTTCCGCTGATGATCATTTCGTCAGCTTCAAAACGGGCATCGGCATTACGGGTGAACCATTCCCGCCAATACGTGACTACTCCGGCCTTGCCCTCGATGCGATGACCATCGGGGGGTGGGGACGTGTCCTCAAAAACGGTGTCTTCGGTCAAGAGTGTCGCTAAAGTATCGGCATCGTGTCGGTTGAATGCCTCGTTGAATCTCTCGACTGCGTTGCGGGTTGCCTGTTCCGGGGATTCCACAATCCTCGCGTGCCCCATCGCAATATCTCCTTGAAAGCACAACATGCTAGGCAGGAGTACAAAAACAATGGCTCCGAAAGCATGGCCGGCTACAGAACGCATGGTATTCGATCCTCCAAAGACAAGATGAGTCTATCGCCACGGAGTACTCCGGGATTGACGAATCTCAATTGGAGTAACATCGCGATTTCACCAACTACGGGGTCCGGCTCCCCCAGACAGGTGTTCTGAGCGAAATCGCCTGTTCTCGCCAGTTGAGGTGCATCAGAGCCAGTGATTGGATTGTGCAAGCTGTACTAACTGACGAGAGAGTTGAAAGTATGGCTCTGGCGGTTTGGGCGTCTCCGGCTTGCCATCGATTGTTGTGAAGCACTCCAAGACTTTTTTCGAATACGAAGGGGCTGCGAGTGCTATCGAAGTCTCTTGCACATCGCTAATGATTGTCGACGTCCCGTCCGGGCAAGTCGGCTGGCAGTAATCGTCACGCATGGCGTAAATCTTGGCGTCCAGCCAGGCACGTACTAAGGCCGCAAACTGCCGATCTGAAATCTCCTTTGTTGCTTTTCCCTTTTTTTACAAACGCATGCCCGTCCCATGCTGCTTTGTTTTTTTCGAGCCGTAGTGTGAAGGCGGGGCATCTGCCGTAGCAGCCAGACGAGACGTACTCTATGGTCACTCCTTCAAGATCATTGGGTAGCTCAGGTGGGTTCGTCGCGGCCGGATCAACTGCAAACGAAGAAAAAGCTGTTATGCAAGCCTCCCGCCGTGCATGCCAATCGGGTTTAGATTGACCTGAAAGCGTTAAGGTTAAGAGACTGATAAGTCCAATGCTGACGACGCGTCACATAACCGAGCAAATATACGCGCCCTCACCATGGGAGGCCAACTGTTGAAACATCGCGATTTCACTCGGTGACCCTGCTGACGGGGTTCTGAGCGATTGTCTGCTGTGCGAGGCGTTCCATTAGACATTACGAATTGAAGTTGTAAGGGAATGCGGTGCGCTGCCCGTAACGGGTTCAGTGCGCAAGACTTGAGCATACCTTACACGAACTGCGTTACCAAGTGCAGCGAGAGGGGTGGGTGCGGAAGGCGGGAGGAAGGAAACGGATTAGCTGACTTTCTTCTTTGCCGTTCGCCTGGTCTTGGGCACAATATTGTCGGCCTCAAAGACAATTCTTCTTTCTTCGACGGGGCCGAGCACCGCGTCGGCTAGGCCGAGCCATCGGTCCTGAGAAATCTGGAGTTCCTTTTCGCTGTCGAGTGGAACGGGAATGTCCGGACGGCTTCGGCATGTGGAGAATCGTCGCCACAGGGCAACCTCGCCGGTGACTCGGATGCCGGGCAGTGTAAATGCCGGTTGCTCGCCCTGCACATACAGGAAAGTCTGTAGCACTCTCGCAGTCAGAAAATCTCTCGTATAATCACTCGTCCCATTTCTGGCCCTTGCACCCGAAAGCATGCTCGCGATACCGCAGAAGAGACTTTTATTCGTAGACGATGAACCAAAGATTCGTGCAATGCTAACCGCAATCCTTCGCCGATATGGTTTTACGGTCACATCCAGTGGCACTGTCGCTGAGGCCATCGAGCGAATCCATTACCTTGAGGCGGGTAAACCAGAAAAATTGCTCGACCTGATGCGTTCTCGATGCCGCCCCGGGAAGCTCTCCGCGGGACTGGTTTTCTCCTTGCCCTTGGGGCAGATTTCGATCTGAAGAAAAGACGGGAAAATCTCAGAAAAAGCCGCAGTTTCTCCCCCTGAGGTGTAGACTAATGGTGTCTGCCAAGGGTCGTCTAAACCGCCGAGATCGGCTGGCTCCTCTTGTCACCAAAAAGGAGCCGCGTGCCATTTGCTTACTGCCACCCCAAAAGCGTCCTTGAACACCGACTTTGCAAGTTGTCAAGTCAGCTGCACGCCCTGACTTCACGATTGGTCGTACTAGCGGGGGAGAATCGTCAAGGGTTTATTGCGACCAAGGCCGAGTGCGATACCGTACATGCCGAAATCGACCAGTTGCGCAAAGAGCTTCAGGATCATCGAGCAGAGCACGGATGTTAGAGCCAGTGAAGAAAGTCACTGACGTTCCCGTTTTAAGCGTCAGTAACGAAATCAAAAATCTTGCGCCGCGCCACAGAACGCACCCAAAGCAATACAGGAAAACCGTATTGGTGACCGCCGACCTGCAGGGATATTTGTAAGGTTCCGTCAACGAGGCTCCCTGCACAATGCCAAAGCTCGCGTGCACCCATCCGGCCCACGATCTTGTGTGTAGAGGATGATGAGAGTTGTTTGCAGCATCGCAAGGCCCAGCCGGAGAAGAATGGGTACAACGTCATTTCAGCGATGGAAGCTGAGACAGCACTGCAAATGCTGCGCGAATCCGCCGCGTGCCTCGTCCTGTCGGATCGCATGCTGGGTGCTACGACGGGTGCTCACTTGGCCAGTCGCATGAAGGCAATTAAACCAGGTGTGCCTATTGTGCTTTATTCCGGCACCGTCCCCGAGAGTATGCGTAAGGTGCGCCGAGGCGTTGCGGGAGCATCCCACCCCCGGCGCAGACTTGCACATCGATGCTGATCCCGAATCACTGCTTGAGGCGATCGCCCAGATAGCTCGTATGAAATCTGGAAGTCATTGAGCAAGAAACAATAAGAGGAGCGGAGTTGAAACATCCAGTGTTAAGAAAGGAAAGGCGGCATCTCATGCCCTGAGATAAGCGCCTCTTCTCATGTCACTGAGAGCCCCTGACACCCCGGGCCGATGTGGACATTATTCCTACTTGGTCCAGAGCTTCCGCGCTTGATCTTGCCCTGGTTCGCCTCTCGTCCGTCCTTCCTTCGATTCCTCGGAGAGGAACACGTGTCCCCTGCCGCATCGAAACATCAAAGGCTCAGAGACTGCTTCACCGGAGCTGATTTGCTCGTTCCCACAGACGGGGCAAGACACGGGCTGTGGCATGACATCGCCTCACGTCATGAATGATGACAGTTTTCCCCGCTTTTGTCTATTGGGAGCATGCTGCGCATTGCGGGCTATATCGCCCTTGCTTGAGCGCCACGCATAATTCATTATGGTATGAATGGCCGACAAGTGTTGTACGTAGCTAAGCTGAACAGGACACGAAGGACTGCGGACTCTCCAAATTCAATCGGATCGGCTATTTGGCTGGCTTCGGTAGTCGCTCATTAGCGATGGTGTGTTCCGCCGCCTGCCATAATCATGATCCAAACGCTGCGTTTCCAACGTCTTTCAAATTCCATGTGAATGATCCTCGATATTCCGAGAAGTGGGTAGAGGGCGTCAACGTGTTTCACAACCCGAGTGCGGTTGTGCCACTGGACGAATCTTTTTTGCCAAATGCCGCGCACCATTGGTTCGAAAACGGGATGATAAGGTCAATGATTCCTCCATTCCATCCTTACCAATCCCAGACCTTAATTCTTGCACCCAAGCGTATTGGTGAGGGCGCGTATGAGTTGGGCGAAGAGTCTGAATTCCACAAACTGGTACACTCTGCGCTTTTTTCTGCGCGCTAAATATCCTCGTTCTATTGTTTCATCACATTCGCTGGGTATTCGAACTCAACGAGTTTTCCTGATTTGTGAGCCAGCGCAAGAATTCAGTGTAAGAATTCCTCTTTACGGGCAATCCACGAACCAGCTTTCTGATGAAGTTCTTCCGATCAAATCCGCTCTCGCGGGCACATTTGTTGATGCCGATATCGGCAATAGCATTCTTAACTTGCTCGCTCGCGGCGACTTTACCTTTTCGCCCATATTCGGTTGCTGAAAACTCCAAAATACTGATTTCGTCGCCTTCCTCCCATTTGCGATCCGTCTCTTTGCCCACGAAACGAACCTCTGCCGTGGAGCTTATTGCCTTCAAGGCGTTCCTCTAACGAGCAGCCGACCCGGAGCATTCAGAAGTGCGCGCGCCAAGAACCTCGGTTTCCTTGGAGTGTCTCCAGGAGCATTGGCTACAATATCGAACATGGGAGACAGTCGCGATTGGAAAGTGTTTACTCCCCCCTCCCTTTTGGAGGCAGTACAGCACCTTCGCAAAAACTTCGATCAAGCTGCTTGGAACTATCGGACCGTAACGCGGCAGCTCTGTTTCGCAGCGCTGCACCCTGGCAAACATGATAAATTTTTGGCCGATTACCAGCGACCCTTCGCGCATTACCGCCGCCTATTTAGCGTGGGCGCCTCTGCCAGTTTTGACCAGATGATCGCAATCCGAACGCCTCCATCCTTGTTTGCTGCGTACTTTCATGGCTTTGCGCACTGCATGCAGCTACATGTCCGTATTACATTTTTTGAATTGTTTCAGGTGGCGAATGCCAATGCTGGGACCTTGCAGGTTCATCCTGCTGAGTGGGCAAGAAATCATGTCCGTATTCTCATTGCTGCACAATTCAGGCCGGTCCGCCGTTGGATAAAGGAAGTTTGTGATGAGCAGATGTTAACGGTGGAGAGCGCAGACAACTTCGAAGAGGTCGTGTTTTGGAAGACCTGGCGCGCACCTCGGCTAATTTATATGCGCCCCTCTGGTAATTTGCCTTTCAATTCTGATGACGCTTGGAAACGTGAAGATCAGGAGCACACAGAGCGACTATTAAATTCCTTGGCTGGGGACTTTATTCAGCGACTCGAAACCAGACTCGAAGAAATCGTCGGGCAGCTATACGTGAGTTTAGCCAAGCGGAAGGCAACGGGGGCGACTACAGAAAATCGGCCAACACCACAATCGACCACCGAACTAGTTACACCCAGCACGAAAAGTCATAGTTCGGGCGGAACCGGAAAACCAAAAGACGTAATTGAGAAGCCCAGGACAAAAAAAACGGATCTCAGCGCAATGTTCGACGCGGCAGATCTTACAGAGAGGCAGCGCGAGTGCTTATCTCTCTTGTTTGAGTACTCTATGCGGAAAACCGACGTCGCAAGGTATTTAGGTCTTGACCGCAAGACGGTGGACGAACACCTCGCTGCCGGTACGCGTAGGATGGAAGCAAGTCGCGCTAAACTGAGGGGGGATCGATCTTTTGCAAAATCAAAAGCAGGGGAAAAACGGGATGGTACCCGAGAGGGATGAGGGCCATCACGCGCTTAGCAATTTCAATTTATCTCTATATTTTGGACCCGTACGAACCCTCCCATGTGCTTAGCACGCTGGATTGCGGGACGTCCCTGACTCAAGCGTACTGAGAGCCAGCGCCTTTCCGGTTGACTCACAAAGCGTGCTCGCGGTTCAACAAGGAAGCGCTGGAGAGGTAGTGGTGCCTGGATTATCTTGCGAACCTTGGTACCGCAACGAGAGGCCATAACCATCCTGAACCCCACACCCACCCCGCACTTTAATTACGTTCAAGTACTGATCCGCAGATTTTATGAAATTGTTCTCCTTTGCAATCAGCTACTTGAGTCGCGGACACCCCGCATCTACCCCGCATGCGGGGACTTAGGGTGAGAAAGCGCGTCTTTAACCGGGCGAAAGAGAGTCCGGCAGAAAAGCGACGCGCTGGAATTCTCAAAATATTTCGATAGCAACGACGGCGAGGCGAATGATCTTGCAGGGCGCAATGCTAGATGAAACTGAAGGAACAAGCGTCGAAAACCGCCAATACGAGTTTATCGACTCCAAGGAACTCGCTTCGAGATGGAAGCTTCCCGAGTCGTGGATTCGTGAGCAAGTGCGCTCGCGATCATTAGACCCTCTCCCGCACATTCGTTTTGGGAAGTACGTACGTTTTCGCTGGGGCAGCCCGGAGCTGGAATGTTGGGCCGAGCGGCGTATAGTATCGAGCAGCAATAGGGTAGCGGGACGGGCTCTCGGAAAGGAGAGCACATGAACGGAACCCGTCACCAAGAAGGTTATCTGTATCGCAAAGGAAACCTGTGGCTTCTTCGATACTACGATTCCGAATTCCCTGCGGATGGAGTGGTTCGACGAGTCCAGAAAACTAAGAAACTAGCCAACGTAGGGCCGGAGTGCCCGAACAAGACTGCTGCTCGAGATCTCGCGAGGGAGTTCCTCAAATCGATCAATCTTGCGAGGAGAACGCCTGAAGCTGCAATGACCTTGCTCCGATTCACGGAAGACCGTTATCTGCCGTTTGTTGAAGAGCGCAAACGGATCAGTACCTTCCACGGATACCGCAATATGTGGAGGCGCTACCTGAAACCGCGCTGCGACATCATGCTCCGCGAATTCAGGACTATTGACGGTGAACGCATCCTTGAATCGATTGCCCGGGAGAACGATTTGGCATCGACGACCTTGGCCCACATTAAGGCGTTTCTATCGGGAGTTTTTCGGCATGCCAAGCGCCAGGGCGTGATCAATTCGGAGAATCCGATGCGAGACGTCGTTTTGCCGAAAGGCAAGCCTGCCGGAGGGACCTATGCGTATTCCCTCGAAGAGATCGCGCAGATGTTGAACGTGCTCCCAGAACCAGCCGCCACGATCATGGCGGTCGCAGCATTCACTGGTGTACGCAGAGGCGAACTGCGCGGGTTGCTTTGGGAGAATTATGACGGCCAGCAGGTGTTGATATCTCAGTCGTTCTGGCGAGGACATGCTTTAGAGCCAAAGACGCGAGAAAGCCGAGCGCCGGTACCGGTGATTCTGCAGCTTGCGGAACGTCTGGATTTATACCGACGTTTGACGGGTAGTCCCGCCAACGGCCTGATGTTTCCAGGTCCTGCGGGAAAGCCCCTCAATCTGGATGCGTTAGCGGCAGATGTGATCGTGCCTTTGCTCAGTAAAGCGGGGGGCGCATGGCATGGTTGGCATGCGTTTCGTCGCGGACTGGCTACGAACCTTCACCGGCTTGGAGTTTCCGATAAGACCATCCAAAGAGTCTTGCGGCATGCTAATGTGGCGGTCACGCAAGCTTGCTACATCAAGACTGCCGACTCTGAAGTGAAGGCGGCGATGCAGCAGATGGAGCGATTTATCGAACATGCACCTAATATGCACCTCGATAGATCGCGGTTGATGTGATGTTGGAAGATCGAGCCTGAGGTAAATGATTATGGATACGGGAGATAAAACATCTGGCGGAGAGGGAGGGATTCGAACCCTCGATACAGGTGTTAGCCCGTATAACGGTTTAGCAAACCGCCGCCTTCAGCCACTCGGCCACCTCTCCGGCGACAAGTTTCGAACAGTTTACCACGCCTGCTTCGGTTGACCGGCGCACAGCCAGTACGCGGCCGACCAAACAGTCCAACTCCACCGCATGCGCTTTATTGTCGGAACGATCGCGGAGGTCGACGGCGTGTTCGCGCGGTTTTCGCCAACCCGCCAGCAGAGCTACGCGACCCGGCGTCGCCTGATCAGGTGGTAGATGCCCAGCAGAACGATCGCCCCAATCAACGACATGATGAATCCGGCTGACTCGCCTTGTGAGTACATGCCGAGGGCCCTGCCGATAAATGTACCGACAAAAGAGCCGGCAATACCTAAGAGGATGGTGATGATGAACCCGCCAGGATCGCGCCCGGGCATCAACAACTTGGCAATGACGCCGACAATCAGTCCAATGACGACTACCCAGAGTAGGTGAAACATGGGTGCCTCCCTTAGCAGGCCCGCATGAGACGCCGCCGCCAGCGGCCACGTTGCCTGACCTTCTCTGAACAGCTCCGAAAGCCTGCAACGGCGTCTTCGGGGTGCGTTTCCAGGGACATGCCAGGCATAGGAGTAGCTGCTTTGCCCCATACCGTCATCTTAGGTGCGTGCACACCAGCGGACAGCGCCGCACGCTTGAAGATGATCAACATGGCGGTCCCGTACTTCTTCACGACCGCCGGACCGCCGTCCCGAAAGGACGCGGGTCACGCCTGCGCTGGATACTGGCAGTCGTTCTGATCTTGTTGGTTGTGGCGATTATTGGGTTTGCCGTGGCGGCCCACTATGCAGAACCGCTGTTAAAAGCCCGGATCATCGAGACCCTTTCGACCAGGTTCCATAGCCGGGTGGAACTGTCGGCGTTTCACGTCAGCCTGCACCGCGGCCTGCAGGTATCCGGGGAAGGCCTGAAGATCTACGCTGCCAGCGACCTGAACATTCATCGGCCGGGCGTTCAGCCGCTCATAGCGGTGGACGAATTCCGCTTCGGCGCCGGCATAATCAACCTGTTCCGGACGCCCATGCGGGTTCGCCGAGTGTTCCTGAAAGGACTACAGATCAATGTTCCGGCAAGTGGCCAGAGAGGTCAGGTTTCCCACTTCAAACCGGGCAAGATGAAGGTCTACGTCGACGAATTCATCTGCGAACAGGCCGAATTGGTCATCAATACCCTCAACCCCAAAAAGCTGCCGCTCGAGTTCGACATCCGCAAGCTCAACATGCAGGAGATCGGTCCGGGACAGCCGCTTCATTTCACTACTACGCTGGTCAATGCCAAACCCGTCGGCGACATTCAGTCGAGCGGGTATCTCGGACCCTGGGATGCCGATGATCCGAAAACCACTCCCCTGCGCGGCGATTACTCGTTCACCGATGCGGATCTGAGTACCATTCATGGAATCGGCGGGATTCTCTCGTCCACGGGGCACTACAACGGCACGCTTCAAAACATAGTTATCGACGGACAAACCAACACCCCCGATTTCCGGATTAGTATCAGCGGGCACCCGGTCCCGCTAAGCACAACATTTCATGCCATTGTGGATGCGACCAGCGGCGACACATACCTCCAGCCGGTCAAAGCAAAGATCCTGCACTCGTCGCTTATTGCCAAAGGTTCGGTCGTAGGCGAGCAACTTCCCCATGGCCATAGGATCACTTTGGACGTCCTCGTCGATCCCGCGCGAATCGAGGATTTGCTCGAACTGGGGGTCAGGACGAATCCACCAGTGATGACCGGCGCCGCCCGTTTGAAAACGAAGTTCGATCTGCGTCCTGGCGAAGCTGATATCACCGACCGTTTGCATCTCGTGGGCACATTCGAGATTTCGAGAGCGCATTTCTCGAACGAAAAGATTCAGTCCAAGCTGGACTCGTTGAGCATGCGGGGACTAGGCAAGCCGGACCTGGCCAAGAAAAAAGATGTTCCCGATGTACCCTCGCTCATGAGCGGGGAATACACCTTGGCGAGCGGAGTGCTTTCCTTCTCGCAGTTGCACTTCCAGATGCCGGGCACGCAAGTCGATCTGACTGGTAAGTACAGTCTCGACGGAAATCAGTTCGACTTTCACGGCACCGCGCGCATGCAGGCCAAGCTCTCGCACATGGTGGGCGGCTGGAGATCGATCCTGCTAAAGCCGGTCGACCCCTTCTTCAGCAAGCATGGCGCCGGGACGGAAGTACCCGTGAAAGTGACGGGCACAAGATCGGAGCCGCACTTCGGCCTCGACTTTGGACACAAAGAGCGCTCGAAATGAGGGTTACGACGAGGCGGGCGTGAGTTCGTAAACCCGGTCAGCGATCCACTTCTGCACGCGAATCGCAGCCTTCGCGGAGATCTCGGTGAACTGGATGCCCGCGCGTGCCGCGGTCTGCGCCCAACATACCATCCCGGTAGCAACGATAAGGTCTTTTTCACCGGGCAGTTGGAATTCCACCTGCACCGACTCGTTCGTGCGAAGTATCATGCTCGAATCGAATGCCATCCCGCCTTCGCTCAGGTTGATCGAAACGCCTTCATGTTCCGATCCATCCTGGCGGATGATGCGCATACGAAACTGTATGGAGCAGCGGTAGTAGCGGCGCCGCTCGAGGAGCATCATTGGATAAGCCGCCTCCAGCGTTTTATGGATGACCTCTGGATCGAGGGGACGCTCGAGGGCAAAATTCGCTCCCGCGCGGAAAGCCGCAGCCATCTCGGAGCGATGGTTAAGGATCGCGCAGCACACAACCCCTTTGTTGGAGGTCAACGTCCTCACGTCGCGGAGAGTCTCCAGCGCTTGCTCCCCTTCACTGATATCGACGAACAATCCCTCGTATTTTGCCCGGCACAAGTTCGTGATAGCCAGCAACACAGGACAGGTCTCAACAAAAAGGCCCCGCGCCCGCATGACTCCCGAGAGCATCTGTAACGTCGGTTGGTGCGCACCAGTCAACAGGACGCGGACAGCCGCCGACTCGTGCGCTTGCGCGGACTGCCCCACGTTGTTCGCAGTAACTTTGTTCGTCATGAGCCCTAGTTAGACCAGGCGCGATTCACGCTGTAATGTGCGATCTTAAACCGTGTAAACGATTCCGAGTAGGTGACTGAAGTTCTGGGGCCGATGCGCCTCTAGACTGAGGTCACTTGACCTGTCTTCGCCGCGCAAGGCTCTCCGTCTGCCGTTAGAGACGGTGTGTTATTTTGCCAGCATGCTTGCCGCAGGGTGACGTCATGGCAGACCGCAACGATGTGGTGCGGAATGAATCGTCGGCGCAGTTGGCCATTGAGTTTGTCGGTGCAGGTTACTCGACAGCCGGTGGAAGACCACTTATTTCAGACCTTAACCTGCGCGTCCGGCCCGGCGAGACGATGGTCCTGCTCGGAAAAAGCGGTTCAGGGAAAAGCACCACGCTCAAATTGATCAACCGCATGCTGGATCCAACCGTGGGCGAAGTGCGAGTGTTGGGCAAGCCGACTACTTCCTGGGATGCAACGCAGTTGCGCCGGCAAATTGGCTATGTCATCCAGGACATCGGGCTCTTCCCTCACCGCACAGTGGCGCGCAATATTGAGACAGTCCCGCGGCTGCTCGGCTGGGAACGCAACCGCCTGGCGACGCGGGTTGACGATCTGCTCCGCTCGGTGAACATGCCTGCTGCCGAGTTTCGTTCGCGGTATCCGCACGAACTTTCGGGTGGGCAGCGGCAGCGAGTCGGGCTGGCACGCGCGCTCGCCGCCGATCCGCCGATCTTGATTATGGACGAGCCTTTCGGCGCTCTCGATCCACTCACCCGCGCCGAAGTTCAACAACAGTTCCGCGAGTTGCAAGCCAAGCTGAAGAAGACCGTCGTTCTTGTCACGCACGATCTGGTGGAAGCACTTGCCTTGGGGGACCGGATTGCTGTTCTGGACGCCGGCAAGGTCGTCGGCGACTACTCTCAGTCAGATTTCTTGACGGCCCATGACCGCGTTTCAGAGGCTTATCGCCGCAGCTTGCGAGCCGCCGAACCCGTGTTGCGACAGATCGAGGAGCATCCCGGTGCTTGAGTTTGCCTTCAACCACCGGAACGAGATTGCGGGGCTCACACTCGAGCACATCTGGATGGTGGCCGTTGCCATTTTGCTGGCCAGCAGCCTGGGCCTGCCGCTTGCCATTATCATTCATCGCAAAACATTTCTAAAAAGGCCCGTACTCGGGGTCACCAACCTGGTTCAGACAATCCCCAGCCTTGCCTTATTCGGCCTGCTGCTTCCGATAGCATGGCTGGGCGAGCGCGCCGACCGGCTCGCCATCACGGCCCTGACTCTATATGCTCTGCTTCCCATCATTCGGAACACCTACGAGGGTCTGGCGGCAGTGGACGGTTCCGCGACCGACGCCGCGCGGGGTATGGGGATGACAGATCGCCAAGTACTCTGGGAAATCGAACTCCCGCTGGCCATGCCCGTTATCCTTGCCGGCATTCGTGTCGCCACCGTGATCAGCATCGGCACTGCGACGATTGCCGCAGCAGTGGGAGCGGGCGGACTCGGCGAGCTGATTTTCCGCGGTCTGGCCATGGTCGACAATCGCGTGATCCTCGCGGGAGCAGTTCCTGCAGCCATCCTCGCTTTGCTGGCAGATAGCGGGTTCAGCATCCTTGAACGCATCGTTCAGGTAAGGCGAACCAGGGCATGAAGCGACCCTTCGTTCTTTTTGCCGTACTGTGCTGTCTCCTATCCTGTCGTCCGCCGCACCATGAAATCGTTATTGGATCGAAAAATTTCACGGAACAGGTAGTATTAGGCGAGCTGCTGGCGCAACAAATTGAACGTCGCACTGGGCAGCACGTGGACCGTCGTTTCTATCTCGCGGGGTCATACATCGCCCACCAGGCAATTCTGGCGGGACGCATCGACGGGTACGTCGAGTACACGGGTACCGCCTTAACCGCCATCCTCAAGAGCAAACCATCGTCAAATGCCAGCCAGGTCTTCGAGCAGGTCAAAGAAGACTATGCGTCCCGATTCCACTTGCTGGTGCTTCCCTCCTTGGGATTTAACAACACCTTTGCCCTGGTCGTGAGAAGTGACGACGCCAATCGATTTCACCTGAAGACAATTGCGGATTTGGCCGCCCACCCTGAACTGCGGCTTGGGGTCGGCTACGAGTTTCTGGAACGGCCGGACGGTTATCGTGGACTCTCGACCGCTTACGGCCTTCGTTTCGCTTCCGAGCCGCGGGTTATGGATCTTGGCCTGCTTTATCGAGCACTGAAGCAGAGAGAAATCGACGTCGCGGTGGGGTCTAATACCGACTCCCAGATTGAAGCCATGCACCTGATTGTGCTTGAAGATAACCGGCATTATTTCCCGCCTTATGAAGCTGTGCCGATCATTCGCCCAGAAATTATCGAGCACGACAGCCGGATTGGCTCAGCTCTTGGCGAACTGGAGGGGGCAATCAAGGTCGAGGATATCCGGAAGATGAATTACGCAGTCGACGTCGAGCACGCCGATGTGAGCCGCGTGGCGAAGGACTTCCTGAACCAACTCGATCAACGATCGTACAATTCTGACGCTCCGCGCTGAAGACGATCTTCCCAACTGTTGTACCCTGATCACTAGCCGCGATGATTGACTTCCTCCAACTACTGCGTCGTAATCGCAACTACCGCTACACGTGGATGGGACAGGTAGTCAGCGAGGTCGGCGACCACTTCAACAATATCGCCGTATTTGCGCTGGCGATGACACTGACGGGTTCCGGCCTCGTAGTGACCGGGATTATGCTGGCCCGCGCCGTCCCCGCAGTCACCGTCGGGCCGCTTGCCGGAGTGCTTCTGGACAGGTTCGACCGGAAGCAAATCATGATTGCGAGCGACCTGACCCGGGCCGTGTTTGCTTTGGGATTTATCCTTGCGATTACCGCACGACAGGCTTGGCTCCTGTACTTGTTCAGCGCCTTGTTAATGGTGGCTTCTCCATTCTTCACCGCTGGACGATCGGCCATCTTGCCAACCATCGCCAGCGAAGACGAGATCCATACTGCAAACTCCCTGACCCAAACCACCCAGTGGACTACGCTTACCGTTGGTGCTTTTCTGGGCGCGACAGTGGTGGCGCTGGGTTACAAGTGGGCCTTCGTCTTCAATGCTCTGTCATTCGTGTTTTCCGCCTGGGCTATATGGAACCTGAAAGCACCCGAGGGAAAGGGCTTTCGTGCTCCTCGCAAGAACCTCACGGAAACGGAGGTCGTGCGTCCCTGGCATGAATACCGCGAGGGCTTACGCTACATCCGTTCGGTGCCGCTGGTAATGGGAATAGTCCTGCTCGCCATCGGGTGGGCGACGGGCGGCGGTGCTGCCCAAATCCTGTTCACCCTGTTTGGTGAGGTCGTATTTAACGCCGGAGCAACCGGGATCGGAGTCATTTACGGATGCGCCGGTATTGGCCTCCTCATTGGCGGCGTCCTGGGAAACAGGTTTGGCAAGAAATTTTCATTCGAAAAATATAAGCTTACCGTTTTCGTCAACTACATCGTGCACGGTGGAGCTTACGTGGCCTTCAGCCGCATGCCGACTCTCGGGCTGGCCTTGTTGTTCATCGGAATCTCCCGTGCTGCGATCGCGGTCAACTCCGTGATGAACTATTCCTACCTGCTACGCACCGTCTCGGACCAGTTCCGGGGACGTGTTTTCGCGACGATGGAGACTCTCACCTGGACCATGATGATGCTGTCGATGATGGGGGCTGGCATCGCTTCGACGCACTACAGTCCGCGGGCGATTGGAACAGTGGCAGGACTCCTTAGCTCAATGACGGCGGTCTTCTGGGGCTGGGCACACTGGACGAACCGGTTGCCTCAACCCGAGGCGCTCGGCGTCGACCTCGGCGAAGTCGAGGTACACGGTGACCCGGTGACCTAGGCGCCTACGTGGCCGGCTTCGTTTTCGCCCACGCTTCGGCCGCGGCAATTCTCTTGGTAATCGCCGGATGCGAATGGAAGAACCACTCGACCCATTTGGAAGGTTCACGCTCGGCCAGGTTCTGGTCGGCTAGCTTGTTCATAGAAGAGATGAACGGACCCGGGTTCGGAATAGACCGGAAACAATAGCGGTCTGCCTGCCTCTCATTGGAACGCGAGTAGGCGTTCAGCACCGGCATAACGATAAAGGAAACAAGGGTAAACACCAGCACGAAAAGCGGCAGGTTTGCGAAGTCGGACAAAGTCTCGAACATGTGCTGCACGTCCACAGCGTAGCGCAATACGGCATTCGCGGCCCAAAAGCCGACGAACGTAACCGCCGCCTGTACCGCAATACTCTTCACGATGTGCCGGTGGACTTGATGTCCCAGTTCATGGGCCAAGACAGCCTCAATTTCATCCTCAGAGTAGTTTTGCAGCAGAGTATCGGCTAGCAGAATACGCCGTGTTGCGCCGAGCCCGGTAAGCGCCGCATTCGCCTTCTTACTTTTTTCGGAAAGCTTCCACTCATAAACGCCGCGAACCCGGGTTCCGGCGCGCTCACTGAGGCGGACTAACCGCGCCTTCAGACTATCGTTCTCCAACGGCTCAAATTTGTAAAAAATCGGAAGGAACACTATGGGCGCGATCTGCGCGAAGAAAATGAACAGAACGATGAAAAGGAGCCATGCCGCAATCCACCAGTGTTGCGGCCACTCGCGGATGCAGAAGTAAAGAATCTCGACCAGCACCGAGCCTAGCACCAGCCCGACCAGCCATCCTTTCAGCTCATCGACTAACCACGCCCCCGTTTTTTGGTTGGAGAGCTGGTAATGGTGTTCGAGCCTGAAACCGTAGTAGTCCAGGCCAAATCCGATTGCCTTGCTGATGATCAACAGCATGGCAAGGTAGAAGAAAACGGCCAGCGCGTAGCTTTGGTCGGCGCCTCGGTACGCAATGTCCCGGAGACTGCCGGTCCAACCCGTAACCAAGAGCACGATTAGCAGCGCGAGTCCCAGAGCGAGATCCGCAATCCCCAACCAGCGACGCACGCGATTGTAGCGACGCGCTTCGGGGCTGTCGTGCGGAACCGGGATGGTGTGGGCGACGGTCATTTCCTCACTTCTGATTATCGCGCAAACGTAAGCTGCGGGCATGATACCCGAAGTTCAGCACGGCTCATCGGCAACCCACCGGGAGATCACGAAGAGACAACACACGAAGGTCACGTTAGAGCGTCAGGCAGCCTGGTTTACGAAAGCTTCGCCGCTCGCAAGAAGCTCTTTCGTTAGTTCCGGCGATGCCGCCTCCGCGTAAACCCGGAGTAAGGGCTCGGTACCGGAGGCGCGGAAAAGAATCCAGGCTTCGGCGCCATTGCCGTTCGTAGGCGCATCCAGGAAGAACTTGATTCCGTCCAGATTTTCTTTCTTGAGCACCGAATACCTGCCAAGCTTTCGTGTGCCGTCTTGGCGCGCGCGTTGGATAGCCGATTGCTTTACCTCTTCGGGGATGTGCAGGTCGCGCCGGCCATAATAATGGGGTCCAAATTCGCGTTGCAGATCGGCCACAAGCTCGCCCAGCGGCTTCTTCTCCTCAGCCATGACGTTGGCCAGCAACAAGCAATTCAGAACGCCGTCGCGCTCCGGAAGATAGCGGGAGTATCCGATGCCACCTGATTCTTCCCCGCCGATGAGGATTTCGCGTTCCATCATCAGATCGGCGATGTGCTTAAACCCGATCGAGCACTCGTTGAGCTTGCGTCCATATTTTGCCGCGATGCGGTCCAGCATCTTGGTCGTATTGAATGCGCGGACAACTTCGCCCGGCCACTTGCGGCGCTCGAGCAGCCAACGCAGCAAAATGGAAAAGATCTTGTGCGAGTCGACGAAAGTACCGTCTTCGGCGACAGCGCCAATCCGATCGGCGTCCCCGTCGGTAGCGAGCCCTGCGTGGCACCGCTCCTTCACTACCGTCTCCTGAAGCATGGCGATATGTGGCTCGATTGGCTCAGGGTTGATACCGGGAAAAAGCGGGTTAAGCTCCTGCCGGATCGCTACAAACTCGATTCCCCGCTCGCGGAAGATGTTGGCGAGAACACCACGGCCGGAGCCATGCATGGAATCAATCGCAAATTTGAACTTTGCCTTCGTGATCAGGTCGAGGTCGGCAAATTTGCAAATCGCCTCGACGTAGGGACTCTTCAGGTCGGCTTCGGTGATCCGAGCCGAGTGCCCATTCGGCATCGCGCCGGCGCGGACTTGGTCCTCGATGATTTTCATGATGGCCGGAGTTGCGGATCCGCCGAACTTCGCCTTGAACTTCACTCCATTCCAGTTCCAGGGATTGTGGCTGGAGGTAATCATGACCCCGCCGGCCGCTCCGCGTGTTTTCACCGCGTACGAGATGGCCGGGGTCGGGCTGTAATCACTTGCCAGCGTAACCGGGATGCCCGCATGAGCAAGTACTTCGGCGGCCACGCGCGCGGCGTTCTGGGAAGCAAAACGCGTGTCGTAACCGACTATGACGCCGGCTTTGCTGTCCTCGTGTGAGAGAACATACGACGAGATCGCACCAGCCACACGGCGGACATTGTCGAAGGTAAAGTCATCAGCGATGATGCCGCGCCATCCATCGGTACCAAATTTGATCTCTGCCATCGTAGGTCTGAACTCCTGGCTACTAGCCTCTGGTCCGGAGAATTGGGAAGAGGCGAAAGATTTGGATGCAACCATCAACTCTGGTGTTTGCCGCGCGGTGCTGGTGACGATTCAAGGACCGGCTACAAGCAACCTCACCTTAAACCAGCTTTTCGAGCCGTTTCTCGTCTAAGTACTTCACCACTTTACCCACATCTTGCGAGTGCTCCCTCGTGGTGATGAGCAGTGCGTCATCGGTTTCGACTACGACTATGTTGCTCACTCCGACGGCGGCAACGAACTTGCCGGGAGCGTGCACGTAGTTGCCCTGCGCATTCAGCGTGTAACTGGACTCGCTCGCGATAAGGTTGCCGTCAGCTGGCTGCTTCTTTGCGGCATGATGCTCGTGCAACGCTGTCCACGATCCCAAGTCGTTCCACCCGAAGTCGGCGGGAATGCAATAGATGTTCGACGCACCCTCCCCTTTGGCTGATCGCCGCTCCAGGACAGCGTAGTCGATGCTGATGTTTTCACATTTCGGGTAAAGGCGGCGGAAAACAGGTCCGAACTTGGTGGTTCCAAATGCCCCAGCGATTTCCTCGAGCAGCGGTGCAGTATTCGGCAAGTGCTCTTGGAGCGCATTCACCAGGGTTCGTGCGGTCCACAAGAACATTCCGCTGTTCCAAAAATAGTTTCCTGCTTTCAGAAATTCGGCCGCGCGCGCCGCATCCGGTTTCTCTGTGAACCGCCGCACCCGAAGCACGTCGCTTTTGAGAGGCGCGCCGGCCTCGATGTACCCGTACCCCGTCTCAGGACGATTCGGACGTATGCCCAGGACGATGATGTTTTCGCCGGACACGGCCAGATCAATTCCACGTTGAATCACTTGGCGATAATGCTTTTCGTCGCCGATGACATGATCCGAGGGGAACAAGCCCAATACCGCATCCGGGGCGAAACGCTTCAACAGAAATGCAGCCAGACCTATCGCCGGAGCAGTGTTGCGACCGACCGGTTCTGCAATGATCTGCTTCTTCGGGATACGCGGGAGCTGCCTGCCGATATTGGATTGCAGATCGTCGTTGGTGATAATCCAGAAGCTCTTCGGCGACGCCAGCGCGACGAGCCGGTCGACTGTCTGCTGGATCATGGTCTTCTTGCCATCCAGCGCGAGCAGTTGCTTGGCGCGTTTCTTGCGACTGAGCGGCCAGAAGCGCGTGCCGCGGCCACCGGCCAGAATGACTGGATAAAAGTTAGCTTTCTTCACCATGAATGAATGGATCGCCAGCACAACAACCAAGGTTCAACGCGTCAGCGTTCACGACTGTACTTCGGTCTCGGGTTCGGGCATTGGTTTGCCGGGAACGTGCGCGCGAATGCATTGCAATTTGCCCCGTGGCCTGACCGTGAAGTTCCACACCGCAGCGGGGACAACCACCGCGTCGCCCATGGAAAACTGCACTGGATCGGTTCCATGAGCTTCGACCGTACCCTCTCCGTCGAGCGCCACAAAAATTTGCACTGACCTCGTCCCGCTCTCGTCGGTAGTTGAAAATGCGTTCTCAGTTGTGAGGTCAAACTTCTCAACAACGAAGTACGGCGCCGCGACCAATTGTTCGCGACGCGTCCCGTTTGCCTGTTCGGCGGCGGGATGCTTCACTTTGCCGGAGTGAGCATGTGTTTTGACCGCGGCCAAGCCGTCCTTCAAATGCAGCTCGCGCGGACGCCCATAGTCGTAAAGACGATAGGTCATATCGGATTGCTGCTGCGTCTCTACGATGATTGACCCGGGACCTAACGTGTGTACGGTTCCACCTGCCACATACACGAGATCCCCACGCCGCACATTAATCCAGTTCAGCAGGTCCTCGGCACGGTTCTCATGGATTCCCTTCTCCAGGTCGTCACAGCTGACGCCTGGCTTAAGACCCAAAGCAATCTGCGCCCCAGGTTGCGCGTCGGCTACATACCAGCATTCCGTCTTGCCCCAGGGCTGGCCGACTCTTTGCGCGCATTCATCGTCGGGATGCACTTGTACGGAGAGTTTTTCATGGGGAAACAGAAATTTCAGCAGTAGGGGAAATCGCTTGGCATCGCGTGCTGCCTCGCCGACCAGTTCCACACCGAATTGCTCGCTAGCCTCGGCCAGTGACTTGCCCGCCAAAGGCCCGTTGGCGATCTTGCAATGATCACCAGTCAGCCAGGACTCGCCAATCTTTTCCTTGAACGTGCGACCTGGATAAATAGGGGAGAGGTCCAAGGTACCCCAAGGGCGCGGATCGAAAACCGGCTGCATCCGCAATGGATAGAGTTCGCTCATGTGGCCCCGCCTCCGGCCATTGCATTTCGGTTCAGCAACAACCAGCGGCAACCCGGCTTAGAAGCCGATTACCACAGAGAGGCTGCCTCGAAGAGCGCCACCCGCTATGGGATCAGCCTCTTGCAACCCTCGTTCCCGGTTGGCGTCGAGTTATGTGCAGCGTTTTGCGCCTCTTGCAACCGCCAAACCACTTATAACGCGGCGAAGAACTTGCGCATTCTCTCCAGCCCGCGGTCAAGTTCGGCCTGCGAGGTCGCATAGGAGACACGGATGTGTTCCCTCGTCCCAAAACCCTCTCCTGGGACGGTCGCCACGTGGGCCTCGCGAAGCAGGCGTCCAGCGACATCGGACGCTGAATTCACTCCGCTTTTGCCGAAAAACGCCGAAACATTCGGATATACGTAGAACGCCCCTTCCGGCATCGTGCATTTCACGCCGGGAATGGCACGCAGCCCTTTCACTACGTGGTCCCGAAGCTGAATATATTCCTGCCGCATCTCTTCCACGCACTGCTGTGGCCCTTTCAATCCCGCAACCGCCGCCTTCTGCACGATCGAGGTTGGATTCGAAGTCGATTGGCTTTGCAGCTTCTGCATGGCGGCAATCACCGGAGCAGGCGCGAGCGCGTATCCCAACCTCCACCCGGTCATCGCATAGGTTTTCGAAAGAGACCCTACGACGATCATGCGATCACGCGCATCACGCAGGCTGCCGACCGAAAAGCGCTTGCCCGTGTAATTCAGGTACACATAGCACTCGTCAGAAACTACCCAGATTCCACGCTCGGTCGCAAGCCTCACCACGGCGGTCATGTCCTCGGGACTCATTACTGCACCCGACGGGTTCGACGGTGAGTTCAGGATGATCATCTTCGTGCGAGGCGTGATGGATCGCTCGACCATCTCGGGCGTCAGGCGGAAACCTTTGCTCTCGTCGGTCTGAACATAGACCGGCGTGCCTCCCGCAAAGCGAATCATGTCCTTGAACGAAACCCAATAGGGCACGGGCAAAATGACTTCATCGCCGTGGTCCACCAAGGCACTGATGGCATTGAACAGCACATGCTTGCCGCCGACGGAGGCCATGCTCTCTTCGCGGCGATAGTCCGAATCAAAGTCGACGGCATGGCGATGCACGATCGCATCCCGCAGTTCTGCGGTACCGCCAACAGCTGTGTACTTCGTGAAGTTGCCTTGGATCGCAGCAATCGCCGCGTCTTTGATGTGCTGCGGAGTAGCGAAATGCGGCTCGCCCGCGCCAAAATCGACGACGTCGACTCCCTGGCTTCGCAACTTGTCCGCTTCGGCAACCACAGCCATGGTGGCAGAAGGCTCGATCCGGTTAATGCGTTCCGTCAACTTCAGTGCTTGTTTGGCTTCCGTCGCTACCGTCATTCCTTTTTCCTTGATCGGGTTTTTCTTGCGTTTTCAAATTTTACAGCCGGATCCATCTTCTCCCGCAGACGCTGCTCCACCAATTCTGGGACGAGACCCCGTACCGGCCCGCCGAGTTGTCCGATCTCCCGCACCAGTCGCGAACTCAGGTACGAGTATGCTTCCGCGGGCATCATGAACACGGTCTCGAGATCCGGCGCCAGTTTGCGGTTCATCAACGCCATCTGGAGTTCGTACTCGTAATCGCTGATAGCCCGTATGCCTCGCAAGACGGCATTTGCGTTAATCCGCGTCGCGTAGTCCACCATCAAGCCTTCAAATGTATCGACCCGCACATTGTCCCAGCGCTCCGTCAGTGCTTCCGTCATCTGCTTGCGTTCGGCAAGGCTAAACAGCGGATTCTTCTCGGGGTTCCGGACGATCGCCACAATCAGCTCGTCGAAAATCTTGCTTCCCCGCTCGAT
>Ga0070741_10006998_pt1 | contig 23739 bp, 19 predicted proteins | sample Coa_R1_4_FD_66440 | JGI IMG/M metagenome (GOLD analysis project Ga0070741, IMG submission 66440) | Surface soil microbial communities from Centralia Pennsylvania, which are recovering from an underground coalmine fire - Coalmine... | ecosystem: Environmental > Terrestrial > Soil > Unclassified ...
GCAACAGCCGATTGCCTTCCTCGTTGCTGATCTCACGAACCCGAACCCGCTCGGCCACGACCCCTCCCGCGTGCGACATCCTCTCGCACACGAGTTCGCGACCCCCGCCACAACAACCTCTCGGCTACCGGGCAAAGGTTGCCGGGAGCGGCACTAGGACGAAGTCGTAGGAGCAGGTGGCGTACGCTCGCCCCTCGTCGTCGTGCCGCGCCAGCTTGGTCACCAGCGACTCTTTCACCGCCCCGGCCACGTCCGAGTCGAGATAGGGATCCCCCTCGAAATAGATCTGCGTCGTCAGCGGCGCGGCGGCATCGTGACTCAGTTTGAAATGGATGTGACCCGGAAGCACGGTCGGTCGAGGGCGGCAAACAGACGACCGATCGCGCCGCCGACCGAGACCCCATAGGGAACGGGGACCACCGTCTCGAACTCGAAGCGGCCGTCGTCGTCGGTCGTGAGCCGCCCGCGCAGGTTGTACTCCGGAACGCCTTCGCTGAAATGCGAGTACTGGCCCTCACCGTTCGACTGCCAGACGTCGAGGACGGCGGCCGCCAGTGGCGACCCGTCCGTCAACCGCACCGTTCCGGAGAACACGAGCCTCTCACCGGGCTCGTCCTCCCGGCGGGGCAGGACGAATGGCCGCTCCAGCATCGGTGCCCCCGCCACGTAGACGGGCCCTTCGGCGTCGGACTCCGTGCCTGCGTCGGTGGCGTATTCGGCGTCGTCGACGGCCGGAGCCACGAGGAGGTCGGCAAGGTCGGGAATCTCGCCCGCCCGCGCCGCCTCGGCCAGCCATCCCCGGGCGAGGCGGTACTCCTCCCCCGTCACCCGATGCTTGACGATGATCTCCCGCAGGGCGTCCTGCAGGTCGTCGAAGATGGCGTTCAGGCGGGGGGTCATCCTGTCCCCCGGGCGAAGTCGTAGGAGCGATGCAGGAGGCCGAGGACGACGTCGATCTCCTCCGGATCACGGGGGGCATAGATCAGCAGGGTGGTGGCCGGGACGGCGGTCCCGGCCTGGGGGTGCGGCTCGCCCCAACCGGACTCCACGGCCTCTGTGGCCAGTGGCTCGGGCAGGACCATGTGCAGGCTGGAGTCGGGAACGGCGTGCAAATGGGCGAACTCCCGGCCGGAGATGAAGGCCTCCGGCGGGCCCGGCTCCACGTCGGCCGCCAGGCGCAGGGCCCGGGCTCCGGGTGCGAAGCGGATCTCGGTCGGATGCTCCTCCACCCTGGGGAAGCCGCCGAACCGCCGGCCGAACTGCGCCCGGATCCAGGCGTCGGGTTGCTGGTCGAGCTGGGTGTGGGGCGGGCCGGGATAGGTCCGGGGTGGGGGGCCGGCCCGGCGCGAGAGCAGATCCTTCATGGGTGCAGTGTCACGGGCGGGGGCTCCGGCGACATCGGGGGACCCCCCATTTTTCGTGGGATGGGGATGGGGGCGCGGGCGTCATCCGAAAAATGGGGATTCGCCCGATGCGAAGCCGGCAGCCGGCGGAGCAGAGTGGCAGTCGGATCGAGGGTCCGCCATCGGGGCGGCCACGTGAGAGGGGGAACCGCCATGTCCGACACACCGCCGCTCAACCGGTGGCATCACGTGAGCATCACGGTCTGCGATATCGACAAGAGTGAGGCCTGGTACCGGGATGTCCTCGGCTTCCAGTACGCCTTCAGCGAGGACCACCCGGACGGAGGCGGGTTCGCCAAGGTGATGGTCCGGCCCGACACGATGATGTTCCTCGGCCTGCACCACCACGACGCCAACGGCTCCGAGGACTTCGGTGAGCACCGCACCGGCCTGGACCACATCGGGATGCAGGTCAACGATCGCGACGACATCGACCGCTGGGTTGAGCACCTCGACCTTCACGGCGTGCGCCGCAGTGAGCCCGTCGAAGGAAAGCTCGGTGACACCGCCTTCTTGGTCCTCAGCTTCCGGGATCCCGACAACATCGCCCTCGAGCTGTTCTGGATGGGCTGAGAGGAGACGGACATGCCTGTCATGCGCCTGGGTTACGCCCACCTGCGCGTCGAGGACCTCGACGCCGCCAAGCGCCACTACGCCGACACCCTGGGGATGCGGGTCACCGCCGAGGGCGGCGGCCGGATCCACCTGAAGGGCTGGGACGAGTTCGACCATCACTCGATCGTGCTGGAGGGCGGCGGCGTGGGCCTCTCCTGCCTCGGCTTCAAGTGCCAGAGCCCCGACGACCTCGCCCTCTACGAGGACCGGGCCCGGGCCTTCGGGGTGACCGTCGAGCGGATGAGCGGGGGCGACCACCTCGCCGTCGGCGACGGCCTGCGGGTCACGCTGCCGTCGGAGCAGACCGTCGAGCTCTACAGCGAGATGGAGTACGTCGGCACCGATGTCGGCCTCTTCAACCCGGAGATCCGGCCTCGCCGCGGCCCAGGTGTCGACGTCCCCCGCCTTGATCACGCCGCCATCACCGCTCCCGAACCGGCCGACGTCGAACGGTTCTTCTGCGAGGTGCTCGGCTTCCGGGCCTCCGAGCGGCTGATCTCCGACCCCGGCGAGGCCAAGCTGCTGGCCAGCTTCCTCTACTGCGGGCAGGCGATGCACGACATCGCCGTGCTGCCCGGGCCGCCCGGGAAGCTCAGCCATGTCGCCTTCTGGGTCGAGGACTGGCACGCCATCCTCGACGCCGGCGACATCCTCGCCAGGGACGGTGTCCCCGTCGAGGTCGGGCCGAGCCGTCACGGCATCGGTCGGGCCCTGACGAGCTACTTCTTCGACCCCTCGGGCAACCGTAACGAGGTCCAGACCGGCTCCTACCGCACCTATGCCGACACGCCGACGGTCACCTGGACCGCCGACCAGCTGGCCAAGGCCGTCTTCTACATCCAGCGGGAGTTCAGTGAAGGGTTCCTCACCGGGGTGACCTGATCACCCGGTGGTCACGACGTCTCAGGCCGGACGGGTGCGGGCCGCCCAGGCAGCGGCGAAGGCCACCAGCTGCGCCCGTCCGGCCACGCCGACCTTGGTGGCCAGGTTCGAGATGTGACGCTCGACCGTCTTCGGTGAGAGGTACAGCCGCTCGGCGATCTCCCGGGTCGGGCGCCCGTCGGCCAGCAACTGCAGGACGTCGAGCTCCCGGCGGGTGACGCCGAGGGCCGCCAGGTCCTCGGACAGACCCTCGGGTGCCTTGTGCCGTCGGATCGACGGGTCCCCGGCCCGGGACAGCAGCGACCGGCAGGTCCGGGCCGGGGACTCCATCTTCTCGGTCTCGATGAACGCCAGCGCCTCCCGCAGCCAGGTCACGGGCTCTCCCCACCCGTCCTCGATGGCCGCCTCGGCCACGACCCGCCGGGCGCAGTGATGGTAGAGCGGCATGGCGGGCATCATCCGGTCGGCGGACGAGACGAGAGTGACGGCCCGCTCGACGTCCCCGGAGCGCCCGGCGTCGATGGCCTCGGCGTAGGCCAGGAAGGCCCGGGTGACGGGCCGCAGCCCGGCGCTGGACGCCGCGATCTCGGCCCGGGCGGCGGCGCCGTCCCGGCCGGCGAACGTTCGCAGCAGCGCCCACCACCCCAGATGGGGAGCCGGTAGACCGCCGGTCGTCCGGACGATCTCCATCGCCTGGTCGAAGAACGCCTCCCCCTGGGCCAGGTCATCGGCGTAGAGGGCCTCGACCGCTCGGACGTAGGCGGCGCCCTCGACGACGACCGGCACGTCGCCGGCGAGGCGGTCGGCGGCCTCGAGCGCCTGCTTCGTGGCGACACGGTCACCGCGGACGGCATGGAGGAAGCCCTGTCCGACAGCGGCCACGGCGCCCAGCTGGTCGAGCCGGAAACGGGCGGCGGACTCGGCGCCTTGCTGCATCGCCATCAAACCCTCGTCGATGAGATGGTGGTCGAGGTACCAGAGCCCCCGCTGGAGGTCGAGGGCGGCGGCGGTACCCAGCGCTCCCGCGGCCCGCGCCAGGCGCGCCGCCTCGTCGAGCCGGGCGCTCGTCTTGCCGGCCAGGTGGTCGATGAGCCCCAGTTCGCCGGCGGCGCGGATGCTCCAGACGGTGAGTTGGTGAGCATCGGCCACCGACCGGGCACGCTCCAGGGCCGCTTCGGCCGCGGTGAGGTCGAAGCGTCGGAGACACCGGCCGAGGACTTCGAGGGCTTCGCACATCTGGGCCGGCTGCCCGGCCGCGTCGGCCACGGCCACCGCCGCCTCGGCCAGGATCTGGGCCCGGTCGTAGTCGCCCCGGCCGATCGCCACGTGGGCCGACAGGGCGGCGACGTGGGCGTCGACCTCGGGTTCCGTCCCCGGCGGGCTGAGCTCCACCGTGGCGGTGAGGTGCTCGTCGGCCCGGTCCCACTGGGCGGCGGAGACGGCCGCCCGGGCCAGGCGGAGGTGGACCCGGGCCCGGAACTCCGCCGGCGCCGCCTCGGCCCGGAGACGGTCGAGCAGGGCGGCCCCCACCGCGGCGGCGGCGTCGGCCTGCCCGGCGAGCGCCAGGGTGTCGCACAGCGCGTCGTCGATGTCGTCGGCCAGGGCGGGCGGTACGGCGGGCAGGGCCCGGGCCCGGCGCAGAACCGCCTCCGCGGTGCCGAGCGCGCCCTGGTCCATGGCCCGCCGGCCGGCCTCCGCCAGCAGGTCGGCGGCGTCGCCGGTGTCGCCGGCGGCGAGCGCCAGATCGGCGGCCAGCTCGCACCACTGGCCGGGGAGCCCGGGATGGGCGTCCTCCACCGCCCGCCGGGCGGAGCGGGACAGGGCCTGCCGCTGCGGCGGCAGAAGGGTGTCGGCGATGGCGTCGCGGGTGAGGGCGTGGCGGAACTTGAACCCGGCGCCGTCGGGATCGGGGGCGACGAGCTGGGCCGCCACAGCCTGGCTGAGGACGTCGAGGACGACGGGCTCGGGCTGGCCGGTGACGCCGGGCAGCAGCATCCAGTCGAAGCGGCGTCCGACGACGGCGGCCGCCTGGAGCACGGTCTGGGCCGCCAGGCCGAGAGCGGCGAGCCGGCACTGGACGGTGTCGGCGAAGGTGAGCGGCACCGCCGCCTCGATCGGCTTGGCCACCGCCCACCCGTCGGGGCCGGGGACGAGCGTCCCGCCGCTGACCCAGGCGGCCAGCAGCTCCTCGACGAAGAACGGAATGCCTTCGGCCCAGCGGAGCAGGGCGTCGACCGCCTCCTCCGGGACGGACCCGGAGCCCAGGCACGCCTCGGCCATGGCATCGACGTCGGACGGGCCGAGCCGGCCCAGCTCCAGCACCCGGCCGGCCCGCCGGGCGCGCAGCGACCGGGCCAGCGTCATGGCCGGGCTGGTCTCGTCGGTCCGCACCGTCGCCAGGCACACCACCGGCTCGTAGGGCAGGTTGTCGGCCAGGTACTCGACGATGGCCAGCGTTTCCGGGTCGGCCCAGTGGAGGTCCTCGAGGAGCAGGAGGCAGCCCGCCCCCTCGCTCAGGCAGCGCAGCAGGCGGAGCACGCCCTCGGCCACGACGACGATCGATTCGGCGGCGTCGGCCGAGCCCGCTTCCCGCCACTGCGGGACGAGCCGGCCGAGCGCGGCCCGGAACGGTGCCAGTTCCGGGTCGTCGGGGAGGCCGGTGGTCCGAAGGGCGCAGAGCAGCGCCTCGGCCAGCGGGCGGAACGCCACCGGGCTGGCCGACGGCACCGCCCGCCCGCTCAGCACGACCCACCCCCGCTGGTCGGCGCGACCGGTCGCTTCCCGGGTGAGGCGGGACTTGCCCACCCCCGCCTCGCCGAGCAGCAGCACGGCGCTCCCCTGGCCCTCGGCGCCGGCCGCCAGGGCGGCATCGACGGCGGCGAGCTCGTCGCCGCGGCCGATCAGGACCGGGCACAGCACCGGGCCGACGTCGGGCTCCGACGACCAGCCCGCCGGCGCCACGGGGACCCGGGACGAACCCGCCGGCGGAAGGGCCGCCGGCCGTGGTTCGTCGCCACGCCAGGGAACCTCGTAGAGCCGCCACCGCTCGCTGAACCCCTTCAGGCTGAACCAGCCCCGGACGACGAAACCGTGTTCGGGATTGGCCGAGGTCAACTGGCGGACCACCTCCGAGGCCAGGATCTGGCCCCCCTTGGCCTTGGCGGCGATCCGGGCCGCGGCGTTGACGGCGATGCCCAGCAGGTCGTCGCCCTGCCGCACTACCTCTCCGGTGTTGAGCCCCATGCGGACCTGCACCGTGGACTCGGGGTGCCGGCGCCGCTCCCGCTCGAGCGACTGCTGGATCGCCCGGGCACAGCCGATCGCCTCGGCCGGAGCGGCGAAGACGATCATGAACCCGTCGCCGAGGCCCTTGACGACACGGCCCCCGCAGGCCGCCACCTCGGCGCGGATGATCTCGTCATGGGCGTCGAACGCCTGCTGGGCGACCCGGTCACCCTTGCCGCGGCGGAGGGCCGTGGATCCTTCGACATCAGTGAAGAGGATCGTTACGATCCCCTCCGGACTGCTGTCTCCCATCGGCGCCCCCTCCGGCGCCGCGGTCAGCCGCGCCGGAGGAAGTTTACGAAACCTATGGCCCTTACGTCAGGCCGGGCTTTCGGATCAGCGGATGTGGACGCCGGAGATGGCCCGGCTGATCACCAGCTGCTGGATCTGCTCGGTGCCTTCAACGGTCGTAGATCCCGAGCGGGCGTTCGTAGATGTCCGTAAATGTCCGCTGATCAGGGACGATACTCCGGGAACGTCCTCCCCGATCCCCCGTCATCCGCCCAGTTGTAGGGATGAAAGTAGGGATTGCGGCGATCGGGACCTCGGTCGAGGAGCCGCTCCATCGTACGCTCGTTCGGAGGGTTCGCTCTCCGCCGGCGGAGGACAGAATTTCGGATATTTCGGTATTGAGGCCAAGGACCGGCGGAGGGAGCTCCGGGGCGCGGTCAACCGGGGGGACAGTTCGGTGCTCGTCGGCTTGGCCCCCGGCCACCTCGCCTCCGGCGAGAATCTCCAGCTCCTCGGCGATGGCCTGCTGGCCGCTCTCGCTCACCCCGTCGACGAGGCCCCTGAACTGGCCGCCGACTGTGCCGACCGGCTCCGGCGGCGAGGCTGGGAGGGCGACGACGACCTTGCCGACCAGCTGGAGGCGGCGTGCGGCGGGGCACCCGCCCCGATGCTCCGCCCCCTCCCGGTGGATCTCGAGGAACTCGCCATGCTCCTGGAGGGCGACGACCTCGGCGGCGGTGGACGGGTCGACCGCCAGACCGGCGAGATCTGGATCGAGTCGGCCATCGAGTACGCCGAGGAGCAGGACGAGGACCCGCTCGACCTTGACGACGAGGACCGCTGGCTCTGGGTCGACTGCGAGGGCTCCGCCGAGGGCTACCGGGACATGCAGGCCTTCATCGCCACCCTCGCCGATCCAAGCCGCGCCGACCGTCTGGGGATTGCCATTCAGGGCAAGGGCGCCTTCCGCCGCTTCAAGGACGTTCTCTCCCGCTGGCCTGACGAGCTCGAGCGCTGGTTTGCCTACTCAGAGGAGCGCCAACGAGGCCGGGCCCGGGCCTGGCTGACCGACGCCGGCTACTTCCCGTCGCCACCTACGGGATCGCCGGCAAGCCAGTAGGCCGAGCGCCAGCAGCTCCCCTGCTGCGAGGCCGACCGCCAGGGGACGCCGTCGACGACACCCGCATATCTGCAGATATGCGGGTGATGGGGCGGGCACGCGTAATCCTTGGCCGGTCTACCGGAGGGGTGACGGCCCGGCCGGCACCGGCGCCGCCGGCGTCCTAACGTGCGGCCGCCCAACTCCAGCCACGAGGCGGCCCGCAGCCGGCCGCAGGCCGGCGGAGGGACGCTGTCTTGATCTATGTAGAGAAAATCCTTACGAACACACGTGGCCGATCGACGAAGCGCCTGGGACGGGTCGAGGTCAGAGCCCGAGTCCGATGTCGGGTCCATCGATGCCTCGTCCGGGCGGGGGCCGGAGGAGCCTGTCGGTGGGGTCGTCTGGTCGCCTGATGCCGAGGGCGTCGTCGAGGCGGCGTTCGAGTCCGGTCCGGGGCCGGTGGAGTGAGAGGTCGATGGTCCGGAGGTCGATGGCGTCGAGGAGGGCTTCGAGCTCGCCGGCGCTGAGTTCGTGCTGGGGCTGTCGCCTGCCGTCGGTCTTGGACGCGTCGGCGAGCCGGGCGGCGAGGTCGGCTTCCCAGGCGAGGTCGTCGGGATGAGTGCGGAACCAGTCTCGGCGCTTGGCGAGGGCGGCTTCGACGGCGGGGATCCGGTCGACGGTCCGTTCGGTCTCGTGGAGGCGCTTTCGGTTGCGTTGGAGGTCGGCGGCGGCTCGGGCCCGTTCCTTGTGAAGCCGGTCGCGGTGCTCCTGCTGGGTGTGGATCCGGTCCCGGGTGGCGGCGATGGCGTGGTGGTCGGGGCGGCGGAAGCGGCGGGGCCGGGAGAGCACGTAGAGGTCGGCCTGGTCGCCGGCGAGGCTGAGGCTGATCTGGGCGATGTCGCGGTCGAGGCGGGCGACTTCCCGCTGGCTGACGGCCACCCGCTCCCGCAGCCCGGGGAGGGTCACCTGGGCCTGTCGGAGCCGGTAGAGCTCGGAGCGGCCGTTGGGCCCGGCCCCCCCTTCGATGTGGGCCATGGCCTGGTCGTGGAGCCGGCGGAGGGTCTCGGGGTCCTCGCTGCGGTCGAGTTCGTCGCGGAGCGTCTCGGTGGCGGAGCGTTCCGCCGAGGAACGGCGCAGGGCGGCGGCGAGGATGTCGACCGGGGTCGGCGGGGTGGGGTGGCCGTGGCCGGTGGTGGTGGCGTCGGTGACGACGCAGACCTGGTTGTCGTGGCGGCCGCGGGTCATGCCGACGTAGAGGTGTTCGCCGGCGCTGGTGCTGTCGGCGAGGAGCACAGCGTGGTCGACGGTGACGCCTTCGGCCTTGTGGACGGTGACGGCGTAGGCGAGGGCGACCTGCTCGGCGGCGTAGTCGGCCGGGAGGACGACGCGGCCGAACCCGTCGAGGTTGGTCACGACCAGCGCGCCGTCATCTCGGCGGGTGTCGACGTGCCAGCGGTCGCCGTTGCGGACCCACAGTCCGCCGGTGGTGACGAGGCGGCGGTCGTTGCGGGTGGTGACGATCTCGTCGCCTCGGCCGACGATCTGCTGGCCGACGGCCAGCCCGTCGGGTTCGACCTGGCCGGCGGCGACCCGCTCGGCTCGGGCCCGCAGGGCGAGGGCGTCGACGGTGGCATGGTCGGCGGCCATGACCACGATCGATTGGCCGGCTGCCCGGGCGGCCTGCCAGTGGGTGAAGGCCTGGTCGATCATGGCCTCGCGGGTGCCGCCGGTGATGCGGCCGTGGGCGTCGTAGTCGTCGACGACGGATTCGTCACCGTTGCGGAGGCGCAGGGTGGCGGCGGCCTCCCAGGGGTGGGTGAAGCGACGGACCTGGTGGAGTTCGGCGGCGCGGCTGTCGGCCACCAGGAGGCGGAAGAGGCCGCCGGCTTCGACCGCGCCGAGCTGGCGGTGGTCGCCGACGAGGACGAGTTTGGCGTCGGCCGCCTCGGCCGCCTCGACCAGGGCGGCGAGGTCGGCCGTGGCAAGCATGGCGGCCTCGTCGACCACGACGACGTCCCCGGAGCCGAGCCCTCCGGATGGGTCACCGCGGCGGTTGGCGTCGTGGAGGAACTTGGCAACCGTGTCGGCCGGGATCCCGGCCTCTTCGGCTAAGACCCCGGCGGCGACGGCAGAAACCGCCAGGCCCCGCACCGCAGTGCCGTGGGCGGCCCAGGCGTCGCGAGCGGCGCGGACCATGCGGGTCTTGCCGGAGCCCGCCGGCCCGACCACGCAGACCAGCCGCTCTCCCCCCTCGCCGATCCGGCGCAGGGCGGCGGTCTGGTCGGGGCCGAGCCGGTGGTGGCGAGCGGCCCGTTCGACGGCGTCAGTGGGGGCGATGGCCACGGCAGCGTGGCGGCCCCGGACGAGGCCGTCGAGGACTTCGCCTTCCCGGGCCAGGGTCAGGCGGGTGGTGTGGCGGGGGGCGCCGTGACGATCGTGGCCGGGCAGGCCGTCCCGGCGGCGCAACCCGGTGGGGACCTCGGCGGACAACGGCGAAGCGAGCGTGACGACTTCAGGGTCGGCGAAGACGGCGGCGGTGGTGGCCTCGATCCATTCCCGGCCGGCTTCGGCGCTCGTTCCCAGGCCGGTCGGGAGGCGCCGCGCGATCGCCTTGGCCAGCTCGGCCCGGCTCCACGTCGAGTGGGCCTCGGCCAGTTCGGCCACGATCTCGGTCACCGTGGCCGGATCGGCAACGTCGGGAAGAAGTTCCGGAGCGGCGCTGAACCTGTCCAGCGTCTCGGGGAGCCAGTGGGCGGGGTCCCGTCCGGCGGCGTTCGCCTCCGTCCGCCACCGACCACAGAGCGTTGTCTCGTCCTCGTGGGTCTTGCCCGGACGGGTGTTGTAGGTGGCGAGCTGGTACTGCTGCGCCCGCTCGTCGTCGGTCAGGGCCCGACCGAGACGGGCCTCGAGGGTGGCGATCCGCTGGGCGCCGCGCCGTTCGACCTGACGGCGGCGTTTCGAGAACACCTCGATGAGGTCCTTCGGGACACCGGCGATGTCGGCCTGGCCGTTGCGGTCGACCGGATCCCAGGCCACACCGAGACGGGCCGTCAGCTCGACCCGGAGGGTGGCGTTGTAGAGCATCCCGGCCGCCTTCTGGAAGGCGAACAGCTCCCGCCCGTCCAGCGATCGCCATCGGCCATCGCCGCACAGCACCTTGTTGGCCACCAGGACGTGGCTGTGGAGTTGAGGGTCACCGGCCCGCGATGTGTGATGGGTGAAGGCGGCGGCCACGAACCCGGCCGTGTCCACCTGGATCGCACCGCCCCGCCCGGTCCGGGAGAACGCCGCGTGGTCCTCCAGGAAACTCAGCGCGGCCCGCACCGCGCTGTCATGGGCCCCCAGAACCTCGGCCGCCGCCGTGGCATCACCGAAGGCGCCGACCAGCGACACGCTCTTCGGCGGGGAAAACGACAAGGCGAAACCCGTCACGACCGTCCGCTTGGAGTCGTGGCGGTAGAGCAACCCGAGCGCCGCACCCGACACCGGATCGCGACCATCGTCGAACAGGGCGGCCAGCTGCCCCTCCTCCACCTCACCCGACAGCCCCAGGACCGCCGCGCCGGAACCGACCCAGACGCCGGCCTCCTCGCCGTGGCCGACGAAGTAGTCCTCCACGGAGAGCTCGTGCTCGTAGTACTCCCAGCTCCCCGCGGTCATCGGGACCAACCCGTTCACGCGCTCCCAGCCCCCTTCCCGCACCCCCGGTGCAGAGGTCTCACCTCGTTCAGCCGGTAGGAAGAGTTATACAGGCTCGAATGGCTGAATAGAAGTGACTTTCTTGCTGGATAGGAAGTGAAGAGGTAGCGGCAAATATGGTGAGAAGCGATGAGAGTTGGTGAGGATTTGGCTCACCGTGATTCGCAGCCGTTCACTGGCGTTCGTGGGAGTCCGGGGAGAACGGGCGCCGCCCGGGCAACCCGAGGCGGCTACCGACGAGAATCGTGTCAGGCCAGATTTCTAGCCTTCACCAGGGAGAACGGTCCCGACCCAGCCCGGGGAGGGCGCGCCGAGAAATTTCTTCGCCGGCTCCGACGTCCGCTCCGTATCGTTCAGTGTCGTTCAGTACCGTCCAGTGTCACCTGGTGCTGCCTGTTCCGCCTTTTGACTCTTAAGCGTCAAAACTACGGGGTTGTAATCCGCGCTTTGAGCCGATACGATCACGAACCCCTAGGAACAGCAGCATTCAAGCTCGGAGGTGCAACGAACAACATGCCAAGCCGCAATCAAGGTCCGAACACGGCGCAGCTCTGGGGACTCGACGACGCGACCGCAACGCGGCCCCCAGGCAAGTCACCCCGTCCCGTGCCCCCGTCGCCACAGGTTGCCCAGGTCGTCCCTCCCTCACCGGTCGAGGAGCGAGACACAGGCAGCCTCGTACTCCTCCTATCCGTCGAAGAAGCCGGCACAGCACTGGGCGTCTCGCGGAGCACGGTGTACGAGCTCATCGGCTCCGGCGACCTCGAGGTCGTCCATGTCCGCCGGTCCGTCCGGATCCCCGTCGAGGCCATCTACGACCTCATACGCCGCCTTCGGGGCTCGACCCGGCCGTGATCTCTCGGACCCGCCACCCCAAGAAGGACGTCGAGCAGGCACTGCGCTTCGCCGAAGATCACGGCTGGACGGTCGTCCCCTCCGGCGAGCGGCCACCGCTGGGGCGTGATGAAATGCCCTCACGAAGGCCGGGATCCGTGCCGGGCGTCGATCTGGTCGACTCCGAAGAACGCAGGCAACCACGCAACCCGGATCCGGCAGCGCGTGCGAAACTGTCCTCATCAGCTCCCGTCCCGGAGCGGAGGTGAGTCATGACGCAGTTCAGCTTCACCCTGACGATCGACGGCGCCGACGTGATGACCGACGTCGCCCAGGAAGCCCTCTACGAGGCCGGCTGCGACGATGCGACCTTCGGCGTCTCCGGGGGCATCCAGACCGCAGAGTTCGATCGGGAGGCAGTCGAGTTCGCTGAGGCCGTCGCCAGCGCCATCAGGGCCGTGGAGTCAGCTGTCCCCGGCGCGAGGGTGGTCGAGGTCCACCGGGAACACGACATCGCCGCCGCAGGCTGACCGTAGTCGGGGCGACGTTGCGGCCCCTCAGGCAGACAGACGGGTGAGTCGATCGATGGCGGCGAGCGCCTCGGCCGCTACCGGGAACCGACCGACCAGCGCTGCCCGCTCGTCGTCGGTGAGCGCGGCGGGAGTGCACAGGAGTTCGATGCCGTGCACCGTGCCATCGGCTTCCGTGTCCACCATCACGTCGTCGGAGATGTGGGCCGTCTTGGCGATCTCGCCTTGGCCGATGGTCACGTAGAACGCCTCGGCATCGGTTGAGTAGCGGATCTCCATGGATCAATTCTCCTCGTCGCGGTCGGCGACCGTCCACACAAATCGCTCGTCGGCAGCCTCGATCACGATCTTGAGCCGCCGTCCGGCCCACGTGCAGCCCAGGACTACCAGCCTGCCCGGCCTTCGTCGGGACGGATACGTCGTCTCACGGTCGCCAAGGGCCTCGGCAACCTCGACGGCGGTGATGCGCCGCCCGGCCATGCGGTTGAGCGCGTGCGGGTCGAACCGGAGGGCGGGCGGAATGTCGTTCCCCGTCACGTTTCACCAGGCTCCAGCATCCGGCCGATGGTGCGGGCCACGGCTTCGTCGGCGGCCTCGACGGCGTGGGCGTAGACCCGCAGCGTCATCGCCGGGTTGGCGTGGCCCAGGCGGCCGGCGACCGTGCGGACGTCGTGGCCGCTGGTGATGGCGACCGTGGCCGACCAGTGGCGCAGGTCGTGGAGGCGCCAGGCCGGGTCGATCCCGGCGGCCTTGCGGGCCCGGCGCCACCAGGCGCCGAGCCGGTCGGGGTTCACCGGGTCCCCGGTGGCGGAGAGCATCCAGGGGCCGAGGTGCTGGCGGTCGAGCATGAGGGCCTCGATGGCCTCGACCGTGCCGGCGTCGAGCACCAGGACCCGGCGGTTGGCGGTCTTGGTCGGGGCGTCGGTGAGCGTCGGGGCCATAGGCTCGCCCCGGCGGCCGTGGCGTTCGGTCTCGATGGCGCTGTCGATCGTGAGCCGGTCCCCCGCCAGGTCGCTCCACCGCAAAGCGGCCAGCTCGGCCCGGCGGGCGCCGGCCACGGCGGCGATGCGCAGCGCCAGGGCGGCGGCGGGGTCGAAGCCGGCGGCGGCGTCGAGGACCCGGCGGACCTCGTCGGCCGACATGGACGACCGGGGGATGCGCTTGGCGTGCGACAGGCGGGCGGTGGCAACCGGGTTGGCGCTGAGCCAGCCCCAGCGGACGGCCTGGGTGAAGGCGGCCCGGAGGGCCGTGTGGCGGTTCTTGATGGCCACCGGCCCGACGCCGGCCCGGCGCATGCGGGCGTGCCAGCGCTCGATGTCGACCACGCTCACCCGGGAGATCGGCATCTTGGCCAGCGGGTCGGCCAGGATGGCCGCGGCCCGGCCGGGGTTGTCCCGCCGGGTCGACGCCGCCCAGGTGGCCTCGTTCTGTTCGACCCACTGGGCGAGGAGCTCGGCCACCGTGGCGCTGGCGGCCCGGGTGACCGGGCGGACCGTGAGCTCGGCGGCGACCCGGAGGGCATCACGCTTCGTCCCCCGGACCGTGCGACTGACCTGCGTCGGGCGGCCGCGCTCGTCCCGGCCGCTGAAGGCCCGGACTTCCCACACCCCCGGTTTGCGCTCCCGTACCGTGGCCATGTGACCACAAGGGTAGTAGGGATGGCAGTAGGGATGGAAGCGATGTTCGGCCGTCCGCCGGCGTCCGCCGACGTCTCCGAACTAGCGAATATGCAGGCCAGAGATGGCGCGAGAGATCACCAGCTGCTGGATCTGCTCGGTGCCCTCGAAGAGGTCGTAGATCTTGGCGTCGCGGTGCCAGCGCTCGACGGGGAAGTCGCGGATGTAGCCGTAGCCGCCGAGGATCTGGATGGCCCGCTCGGTGACCCAGACCGCGGTGCGGCCGGCCTTGAGCTTGCTCATCGAGCCTTCGGCGTTCTGGTAGCCGTCGCCGTTGCGGGCCAGCCACAGGGCCCGGTAGCAGAGCAGGCGGGCGGCGTCGATCTCGGTGGCCATGTCGGCCAGCATGAAGGCGATGGCCTGGTTCTCGATGATCGGCCGGCCGAACTGGGTGCGCTCCCGGGCGTAGTCGAGGGCGAACTCGTAGGCGGCCCGGGCGATGCCCACGGCCTGGATGCCGACGATCGGACGGCTGGCCTCGAAGGTGCGCATGGCCGCCTGGGACGACGTCTTGCCGCCCTCCCGGGCCCGGGCCAGGCGGGCCTCGAGCTTCTCCTCGCCGCCGAGGAGGCAGTCGGCCGGGATGCGGACGTCGTCGAGGATCACCTCGGCCGTGTGGCTGGCCCGGATCCCCATCTTCTTCTCCTTCTTGCCCATGGACAGGCCGGGTGTGCCGGGGGGCACGACGAAGGAGGCCTGACCCCGGGCGCCGAGCGCCGGGTCGACGGTGGCCACCACCACATGGACGCCGGCGATCCCGCCGTTGGTGATGAAGCACTTCGTGCCGTTGAGCACCCAATCCGACCCGTCCTTCTTGGCCCGGGTCCGCAGCGATGAGACGTCGGAGCCGGCGCCCGGCTCAGTGACGCAGAAGGCGCCGAGCTTGACGTCGTCGGGAGTGCCGAAGCACTGGGGGATCCAGGTCATGACCTGCTCGGGCGTGCCGTTGTTCATGATCCCGGCCACGGCCAGGCCCGTCCCGAAGATCGCCAGCGCGATGCCGGCGTCGCCCCAGAACAACTCCTCGTTGACGATCCCCATCAGAAGGCCGGTCGGGTCGGCGAAGAACTGCGCCATCGACTCGAAGCCGTAGAGGCCGATCTTGGCCGCTTCCTGGATGATCGGCCAGGGAGTCTCCTCCCGCTCGTCCCACTCCGCCGCCGCCGGTCGGATCGTCCGCTCGGCGAACTCGTGGACCCACTTCTGGATCTGCAGCTGGTCCTCGTTCAGCGCCAGCGAGAAGTCACCCATGACCGTCCACTCCCGGTTCGACCCCAACAAGTTACTACAGAGTAGCTTACCCCGCGGTCGGCAGATTTCAACCCGGAGATTTCGTCACAAAACGGACACGGGTCGCGCTTCGGCGTTCCTGCGCAACACCTGCCGTTGCGGAGGAACGCCGAAAGGGTCTGCGGGAGCTACTTCGCCCGACCGGCGGCGGCCGGCGGGGGCGGCGGGACCGACGTGGTCGTCGCCGCCGCGGCCCGGGCGCCCTCTGGATCGAGCAGCTCCTGGAGGGCCGAGCTGATGACGTCCGCTGCGCCGGGCTGGGCCAGGACGGCGTTGACGGCCAGGGCCAGCCGGCGCTTGTAGCCGGCCTCGGCCAAGCCGGCGAGGCGCTCGGGCACGCTGGGCAGCTCGGCCAGCCGGTCGGCCAGGCGCTGCAGCCGCTCGATCGGCACGTGGGGCGCCAGCCACTCGAAGTTCACGACGAAGGACGGCTTGAGGTCGGTGTAGCAGCTCCACACGCCCACCGGCTTGCCGTCGACCTCGTAGACCGCGGTCAGCGCCGGGTGGTCGCCGTGCCCCCACTGGAGCTCCCGGCCCCGGTCGCGGGCGATGTGGTACAGGCGGCGGACGGCCTCGACGGCCGCCGGGAGGCACGACGCCTCGAGGGCGGCGAAGAGCGAGTGCTCGCCCTGCGTGCCGATCGGGGTGGTGGCGGCCTGCCGGCCGGGCCGGGCGGGAGCGGAGGCTTCGGCGACGGGGGCCGCAACGGGCGCCGGAGGAGGAGGCTCGGCGACCGGCGCGGCGGCCGGCGGCCGCGATTCGCCGGCGGGCGGGGCGGCGGGCGGGGCGGCCGGCGCCGGGGCCGGCGCCGCAGGCGTTGCGACAGGAGCGGGACCGGCCGGGGCGGCAGGACCGGCGGCCGGCCCCGAAGGGGTACCGGTCGATGCCGGGGCGCGGCCGGCGGTTGAACCGGCGCCGGGCCCCGGGGTGGACGGGTCAGAGGAGGTGGCGGACGCCTCCGCTTCCTGGGCCGCCGGGCGGGCAAAAGGGGACACCGATCCCGAGGCCGGAGGCCTTCCGGCCCCCGGGTCGGCCGCCGGAACCCGGCCCGCCGGAGCGGGGGACACGGCGGAGGTGGACGGTGCGGCGGCCTTTGGTGCGGGACCGGGCACCGTTCCTGACGGCGCCGGAGCGGGCGCCGGACGGGCGGCCAGGCCCGACGCCTGCACGCCGGCGGGCTCGGGAGCAGCCGGGGCCGTCACCGCCGGGACCGAGATCTCGGACGGGAGGCCCCGAGGGCCGTCGGCGAGGCCGTCGTCGCGGCTCCCGTCCCCCCGGAACACGGTCGGGATCAGGATCTCCACGCCCTCCTCGGCGTGGTACCGCAGGCCGAGGGCCACGGCGGCGAGCCCCGGGCGGGCACCGGCGTTGAGGTAGGCCACGACCTGTCGGACCTCGTCGCTCACGACGTCGACGGCCAGGATCAGCTGGAACCGGCCGGAGGCGAGGTTGTCGGCCACCCCGGCCCGGAAGGTGTTCTCGTCCCACCCGAGCCCGCCGGCCCGGGCGATGGCGGCCACCTTGTCGAGGAGCGGTACCCCGGCCCGGACAGCGAACGCCCGGTCGAACTCCTCATAGGGCGCCCGCCACAGGCCGGCACCCACGGCCAGGGCGGCACCGCCCATCGGGCGGCGACCGGGCCCTTCCTGCCGGCCACACTCGACGAGCACGATGCGCCCGTCGACGCCCACGCCGAGCAGGTCGACCGAGGCGGTCGAGCCGATGCGGAAGTTGGCCGCCACCGCCAGCTCCCCGGGACCGGGGCTCGGCAGCAGCGACGGCGATTGGACGAGGAGCGTCTGGAGGGCCCGCTCGTCATGCAGGGCGGGCTGGAACGGGTGCCATGGCTGGCCTGGGCGGCGGATGAGCATGCGGACCTCCGTCGAATTCGTCCCCGAGCTCCGAGTCGACTGGGCGGGGGAACGCTACCACCCAGTGTGGAGCGCACAACCGGCGTGAGGCCAGTGGTGCTTGAGCACAAATGAGCCTGTAGTTACGCTTGTTCCCCTGAGCGATACGGGGGTAGGGATGCGAAAGGTTAGGGCGAAGCTGGCCTGCGGTGCGTTGGCCGCGGCGGCCTTCGTCGTGACGGCTCCCGGTCCGGGGCCGGCCGGGGCCTCCGGGGGCCGGAACGTGTCGATCACCCAGCACCAGTTCAACCCCCGGGAACTGACGGTCAACGTGGGGGACGAGGTCACGTGGACCAACCGGGACGGCGACCAGGTCCACAGCGTCACCGCCGACGACGGGTCGTTCGACTCGAACCCGGACTGCTCGGCTGCGAACCCGAAGGCGTGCATGGCGAACCACGAGACGTTCAAGCACACATTCGGTGCGGAAGGGCGCTTTCCCTACTTTTCGCGGCCCTGGGGCGGGCCCGGCGGGAAGGGCACGTCGGGGGTGATCGTCGTCGTCGTCCCGCCGCCGAAGGGGTCGAAGAACGGCTCGCCGGGGGCGTCGTCGACCTCGACGACGTCGACGACGCTCGCACCGAAGTAGCGGGGCCGCACGCCGGCGGACCGCCGGCCCGCCGGTCGCAGCGCCGAAGAAAAATTTCTTCCCGACAGGCTCAAGCCGGGCCGGCAACGTGCCGATGAATCAGTTGGTGAGTGGGACTGATGCAGCCCTCCCCGTTCCTGAACCTCCCCCAGGGAACGAGGAGGGCTGTGTCGCGTCCGGGCTCCAAACCCGCTGGCCCCGGTAGGGTGCCCGGGGCGTGACCCCCACTGTCGAACTCGCCTCGGGGACGCTCGGCGGCACCTCCGAGGGGCCGCTCGCCGTCTTCCGGGGCATTCCCTACGCCCGACCGCCGATCGGTCCGCACCGCTTCGCCCCACCGGAGCCTCCCGCGCCCTGGACGGGCGTGCGGGAGGCGGTGGCGTTCGGCCCGGCGGCGGCGCAGTCGACGATCGACGTGACGTACGTGCCCGGCTTCAGCCTCTGGGAGGGCATCGCGGCCACGAGCGAGGACTGCCTGACTCTCAACGTGTGGACACCGGGCCTGGCGGGCCGGCGGCCGGTGCTCGTCTGGATCCACGGCGGCGCCTTCATCAAGGGCGCCGGGAGCCAGGCCCTCTACGACGGGGCGGCGCTCGCCGCCCGGGGCGACGTGGTGGTGGTGACCGCCAACTACCGGCTCGGGGTTTTCGGGTTCCTGGGTCTCGACGACGACCGGTTCGCGGCCAACGCCGGCGTCCTCGACCAGGTGGCGGTGCTGGAGTGGGTGGCCGCCCACGCCGGCGCCTTCGGCGGCGACCCGGGGAACGTGACCGTGATGGGTGAGTCGGCCGGGGCGGTGTCGGTGGCGGCGCTGATGACGGCCCCCCGGGGGGCGGGGCTGTTCCACCGGGCGGTGGCCGAGAGCGGCGCCGGCCGGCGCCTGCCGACGGCGGCCGAGGCGGCCGGACTGGCCGACCGGCTCCTGGTCCGGCTGGGGCTGGACCGGTCTCGGGCCGGCGAACTCCTGGCGCTCCCCACCGAGCGGCTGCTGTCGGCCCAGGTGGCGGTGACCGTCGACGTCCGCCGGGCGGACATCGGCGCCGGGTTCCAGCCGTGGATCGACGGCACGGTGCTCAGGGTGCAGCCGCTCGACGGACTGGCCGCCGGGACGGCGTCCGGGGTGCCGTTCCTGGCCGGGAGCAACGAGCACGAGATGAACCTGTGGCGGGTCCTGGAACCCGGCCTGCGGGAACTCGACGACGACGGGCTCCGGCAGCGGGTCGCCCGCCTCGTCGGGGAGGCGGCCGGCGACCTCATCGCCGCCTACCGGGCCGCCCGGCCGGCGGCCGGCCCGGCCGGGCTGTGGCAGGCGATCTGGTCCGACCGGGAGTTCCGGATCCCGTCGCTGCGGGCCACCGAGGCCCAGGCGGCCCAGACGGCGGCCACGTACTCGTACCTGTTCACGTGGCCGTCGCCCTCGCCGGGGATCGGGTCCTGCCACGGGCTCGAACTGCCGTTCGTCTTCGGCACCCTCCACAGCAAGGGCGCCGACGCCTTCGCCGGCTCCGGGCCGGCGGCCGAGGCGCTGGCGACGACCTTGCAGGACGCCTGGCTCGCCTTCGCCCGCACCGGCGACCCGGGCCCGGGCTGGCCCCGCTACGACCCGGCGACCCGTCCGACGATGCTCCTGGGCCCGACCTGCGAGGTGGCGAAGGACTTCATGGCCGCCGAACGCCGCGCCTGGTCCGGCCTCCCCACGGCCTGACCCCCCCAACTGGCGTTCCATTTCCGCCCCCCAGCGGTAAACGAACGCCAGTTGGCGGGGACCAGGCGGCCCCACCGTTCTGGCGTTCCATTTCCGCCCCCCAGCGGCAAACGAACGCCAGTTGGCGGGGATCAGGTTTCGAGGGCGGCTTCGGCGGCGGCGAGGCGGTCGGCGGCTTCGGCCGCCCGGCGGCGGGCCGCTTCGGCCTCGCCGGCGGCCTCCTCGGCCGCAGCCCGGGCCTCGTCGGCCTCCCGCTGGGCCTCGGCGGCGCGGCGCTGGGCGGTCTCGGCCCGTTCGGCGCGACGGTGCGCCCGGGTCACGGCGAGATCGGCCTCGGCTTCGCAGCGGCGCACCTCGCGGCGGGCCTCCTCGACCGCCTCCTGCGCCTCCTTGCTCGGCTTGGGCTTGCGGGGCGCCCGGTGGGCGCCGGGCAGCGTGGCCACGCCGCCGTCTCCGCCGGGCTCCGCTCCGTCGTCCGCCCCGGCGGCGTGCCGGCCGCCGGCGGGGACGGTCCGCACCGCCGCGCCCCCGGCTCCATCGCCCGTTCGGCCGGCGCCGGCGGACCGGTCGCCGGCGGACCGGTCGCCGGCACCGCCGCCGAGCAGTGAGAAACCCGTCGGGTCGAGGTCGTCGACCAGCACGCCCCGGGTGAGGACGTCGCCGGCGTCGTCGTCGACCGCCGCCGTCCGCAATGTGGCGACGATCTTCTCCTGCTGGGCGGCGCTGGCCGGGCGGCCGGCGGCCCGCAGGGCGTCGGCGGCCAGGCCCGCCACCCGGTCGACCTCGTCGGAGAGGGCCCGGCCGGCGGCCCGCAACCGGCCGGCGTCGCCCGACAGCGCCTCGGTCTGCGCCCGGCGCAGGTCGGCACCGGCCGCCCGCAAGGCGGCCACGGCGTCGGGATGCTGGCGGGCCGCCCGGTTGAGGGCCCAGGCGGCCACCGTCGGCTTGCGGAGCGCCTTGACCGCCGCCGCCTCCTCCTTGCGGCCATCGGCCTTCAGTTCCTTGGCCAGGGCGTCACGGGCCGGCGTGAACTCGTCCAGCGGGAGCCCGTAGAGGTCCTCAGGCGGTCTTGCGCTTGCTGCCACTGCTGCCCGACCGCTTGGAGGACGACTTCGACGAGGACGTCGACCGCTTCCGGGACGACGACCCGCTCTTCTTCGCCGCCTCCAGGCTGGCCTCGAGGGCGGCCATCAGGTCGACGACCTTCGACTGCTCCTCGGGCTCCTCCTCGACCACGATCTCCTCCCCGGCGGCCTTCTTCTTCAGGAAGTCAAGCACCTGGACACGGTACGTGTCCTCGTAGCGGTTCGGGTCCCAGTCCCGGGCCATCGACTCGATGATCTGCCCCGCCATCTTCACCTCGGACGACGACACCTTGGGCCCCGACCGGCCCGTCGGGATGTCGTCGATGTCGGAGATCGGCACGACCTCGTCGTGGAACAGCATCGTCGAGACGACCAGAGCCCCCTCCAGGGGACGGATGGCGGACAGGTACTGCTTCGTCCGCATCACGAGCCGGCCGATGGCCACGCGGCCCTTGTCCTCCATCGCCTTGTGCAGCAGGGCATAGGCCTTGCGCGCCCCCTCGCTCTTGTCGGGCGCCAGGTAGTAGGTGGCGTCGTAGTAGATGGGATCGATGTCGCCCAGGCAGACGAAATCCTCGATGTCGATCGTGCGGGTGGCCCGGGGGGCGAACTCGGCCAGCTCCTCGGGCTCGACCATCACGTACTGGCCCTTGCTCACCTCGTAGCCCTTCACGATGTCGTCGTAGTCGATTTCCTTGCCCGTCTTCTCCGACACCCGCTTGTTGCGGATCCGGGCGTTGGTCCCCTCCTGGAACTGGTGGAACGACAGGTCCTGGTGGTGGACGGCGGAGTACAGCTTCACCGGCACGTTGACGAGCCCGAAGCTGATGGATCCGGACCAGATGGCTCGGGGCATGGGAGACCTCCATCGGCGCCCAATCGGCTGCTGGAATCTGTACCCAGACCCGCGACGTGGCGAGCATCGACGGCCCCGGGCGCGCCGGAACGGGGCCGCGACGACCCCGTTCGACCTTCTCGCCATCTTCGATGCCCAGACCAGGGCTGGTTGAGCCTGGGTATCCGGAGGGGACAATACCCACTGCGACCGGAGCGCAAACCCGGCGGCGGAAAAAGCGCGCCCTCGGGGCAAACCGCCTTCCGACCCCCGCCGAGATCTTCCGCCCGACGGCAGGGGTCTGCTACAACGACTGGCGAAGGGCTGGCGGATACCAGGAGAGAGGTGTCATGGAGCTGGCCCGCGCCGCGGCCGAGTCCGGCCCGAGCATCGCGGTGGCGCGATGAGCGCCGTTCGAGCCGCCGGGAGCCCGTCCGACGCCGCGCCGGAGAGCCGGGCGCCGGCCAACGGTCGAGCGCCCGGGAGCGACGACAACGGCGCCGCCGACGCCGCGACCGACCGGCTCCTCGCCGAGCTGCTCGACGCCCTCCGGGAGGCGTCGGCCGGCCACGCCGAGGTCCGGCTGTCGACCCGGCGCTCCGGCCGGGCCAAGGACGTCGCCAAAGCCTTCAACGAGTTCATGGACCTCACGAGCCGCTACAACAAGGACCTCGTGCGGGTGTCGCGGGCCGTGGGGCGGGACGGGCGCACCACCGAGCGGCTCGACTTGGGGCCGGTCAGCGGCATGTGGGTGACCCGGGTCGAGGCCGTCAACACGCTGATCGACGACCTCGTCCGCCCGATGAACGAGGTGGCCCGGGTCATCTCGGCGGTGGCCGAAGGCGACCTGACGCAGAAGATGCCGTTGGCCATCGACGGCCGGCCGATGAAAGGCGAGTTCGCCCGCATCGGGACGGTGGTCAACTCGATGGTCGACCTCCTGTCGACGTTCGCCGCCGAGGTCACCCGGGTCGCCGGCGACGTGGGCACCGAGGGCCGCCTCGGCGGCCAGGCCCGGATGCGGGGCGTGTCGGGCGCCTGGCGGGACCTGACCGACAACGTCAACCAGATGGCGTCGAATTTGACCGACCAGGTCCGCAACATCGCCCTCGTCACCACCGCCGTGGCCAACGGCGACCTGTCCCAGAAGATCACCGTCGACGCCCGCGGCGAGGTGGCCGAACTGAAGGAGACCGTCAACCGGATGGTCGACCAGCTCCGGTCGTTCGCCCACGAGGTGACCAGGGTGGCCCGGGAGGTGGGGACGGACGGGCGGCTCGGCGGCCAGGCCGACGTCCCCGGAGTGGCCGGCACGTGGAAGGACCTCACCGACTCGGTGAACTCCATGGCCGGCAACCTGACCGACCAGGTCCGCAACATCGCCCAGGTCACCACCGCCGTGGCCCAGGGCGACCTCTCCCAGAAGATCACCGTCGACGCCGCCGGCGAGGTGGCCAAGCTGAAGGACACCATCAACACGATGGTCGACCAGCTCGGCTCCTTCGCCGACGAGGTCACCCGCGTCGCCCGGGAGGTCGGCACCGAAGGGAAGCTGGGCGGCCAGGCCCACGTCCCGGGGGTGAGCGGCACCTGGAAGGACCTGACCGACAACGTCAACCAGCTGGCCGGCAACCTCACCGGCCAGGTCCGCAACATCGCCCAGGTCACCACCGCCGTGGCCCAGGGCGACCTCTCCCAGAAGATCACCGTCGACGCCGCCGGCGAGGTCGCCCGGCTGAAGGACACCATCAACACGATGGTCGACCAGCTCGGCTCCTTCGCCGACGAGGTCACCCGGGTGGCCCGGGAGGTCGGCACCGAGGGCCGCCTCGGCGGCCAGGCCTACGTCAAGGGCGTGAGCGGCACCTGGAAGGACCTGACCGACAACGTCAACCAGCTGGCCTCCAACCTGACCGGCCAGGTCCGCAACATCGCCCAGGTGACGACCGCCGTGGCCCGGGGCGACCTGTCGCAGAAGATCACCGTCGAGGCCCGGGGCGAGGTGGCCGAGCTGAAGGACACCATCAACACGATGGTCGACCAGCTCTCCAGCTTCGCCGACGAGGTC
>Ga0070741_10006999_pt1 | contig 23737 bp, 21 predicted proteins | sample Coa_R1_4_FD_66440 | JGI IMG/M metagenome (GOLD analysis project Ga0070741, IMG submission 66440) | Surface soil microbial communities from Centralia Pennsylvania, which are recovering from an underground coalmine fire - Coalmine... | ecosystem: Environmental > Terrestrial > Soil > Unclassified ...
CGGCGAGGTCATCCGCAAGTCGACCATCGCGCGCTGGACGCGCACGCTCGCCACCATGTTCGCGGCGGGCGTGCCGCTCGTGGAGGCGCTCGAGTCCGTGGGCGGCGCCGCGGGCAACTATGTCTACCTCACCGCGACCAAGCAGATCCAGAACGAGGTCTCCACGGGAACGGCGCTCACGATGGCGATGCAGAACGCCAACGTCTTTCCCTCGATGGTGATCCAGATGTGCTCGATCGGCGAGGAGACGGGCGCGCTCGACTCGATGCTCGGCAAGGTGGCGGACTTCTACGAGGCCGAGGTGGACGACGCGGTGGAAGCGCTCTCCTCCCTGATGGAGCCGCTCATCATGGTGGTGCTCGGCGGCCTGATCGGCAGCATGGTGGTCGCCATGTACCTGCCGATCTTCAAGCTCGGCGGCGCCGTCTAGGTGACCTTCTTCGGCTGGCTCCAACAGCCAGCCGTGCTGCCCTGGGTGGCGGCGGCATTCGGGCTGTGCATCGGCTCGTTCCTGAACGTCGTCATCCACCGCCTCCCCAGGATGCTGGAGCGCGAGTGGCGCGCCGAGTGCGCGGCGCTCTCCGGGCAGGCGGTTCCCGACCAGGAACCGTACAACCTCGTGGTGCCGCGCTCCCGCTGCCCGGGCTGCGGACACGGCATCACGGCACTCGAGAACGTCCCGGTCCTGAGCTGGCTCGCGCTGCGCGGGCGCTGCTCGGCTTGCGGCGCGCGCATCGCCGCGAAATACCCGGCGGTCGAGCTCCTCGCCGCGCTCGGCGCAGGCTACGCCGCCGCGCGCTTCGGCGCCTCGCTCGCCGCGCTCGGCGCGGCGCTCTTCGTCTGGTTCACCATCGCGCTCGCCTTCATCGACCAGGAAACGGGGCTCCTGCCCGACGACCTGACGCTGCCCCTGCTCTGGTGCGGGCTCGGGCTCAACCTCGCCGGCGCCTTCGTGCCGCTCGGCGAGGCCGTGACCGGGGCCGCGGCAGGCTACCTGTCGCTGTGGGGGGTTTACTGGGCGTACAAGCTCGCCACCGGCAAGGAAGGCATGGGCTACGGCGATTTCAAGATGAACGCCGCGGTGGGCGCCTTCGTCGGCTGGAAGATGCTGCCGCTCGTGATCCTGCTCTCCTCGGTGGTCGGGCTCGTCTTCGGCGCGTTGCAGATGTTCGCGGTGCGGCGGCACTGGGACGCGAGCTTCCGCTTCCATTTCGGCCCGTACCTCGCCATCGCGGGCATCGTCGCGCTCTTCTGGGGCCCGCACCTCGTTCGCTGGTACGCGGGCGCCTTGTGAGCGGGGACGCGGGCGCCTTGTGAGCGGGGACGCGGACGCCTCGTGAGCGCACGCGCCGCGAAGCGCTTCGTCGTCGGCCTTACCGGCGGCATCGGCAGCGGCAAGAGCGCCGCCGCAGAGGCGTTCGCCCGGCTCGGCGCCGCGATCGTCGACACCGACGCCATCGCGCATGCGCTCACCGGCCCCGAGGGCGCCGCCATGCCGGCCATCGTTGAGCGCTTCGGCGCGGGCTTTGCTCTTCCCTCGGGGGCGCTCGACCGGCCCCGGATGCGGGCGCACGTCTTCGCCGACCCCCAGGCGCGGCGCGCGCTCGAGGCGCTGCTCCATCCGCTGATCCGCGAGCGCTCGCGGGAGCTCATCGCGACGGCGGGCGGCCCGTACGTCGTTCACGTGGTGCCGCTCCTCGTCGAGTCGAAGGACTATCGCCTGCGCGTGGACCGCGTCCTCGTCATCGACGTCTCGCCCGAGACCCAGCTCCGGCGGGTGCGCGAGCGCGGCCTGTCGGACGAGCAGGCAAGCGCCATCATTGCGAGCCAGGCGCCGCGTGCCGAGCGGCTCGCCGCCGCGGACGACGTGCTGGCCAACGACGGCACGCTTGATGCACTGCGGCAAGGGGTCGCCGCGCTGCATGCGAAGTACCTGTCCATGGCCGCCGCTCCGGGAAGCTAAGTTGTGCTGCATCCGCAAATCGCTCAGAATCGGGCAGGTTTTTCCTTTCCGGGCGGGAAGCTGTCGTTGATTACGTACGAGTATCCGCTCAACGAGCGCATACGCACCTTGCTGCGGCTCGAGGACCTGTTCGAGCGCTCCCGGCACTTCATCGCCCGCAGCGACCCGCAAGACCATCACATGGCGCTGCTCACGCTCTTCGAGATCCTCGAGGTGGCGAGCCGCGCGGACCTCAAGTCCGACCTGCTGCAGGAGCTCGAGCGGCAGAAGCAGGTGCTGCTCTCCTTCAAGAACAATCCGGACATTTCCGAGGAGGCGCTGAACGGCGTGCTGCGCGACATCGAGCAGGCGTCGGCCGCACTCTTCTCCATGACCGGCAAGATCGGGCAGTACCTGCGCGAGAACGACTGGCTGATGTCGATCAAGCAGCGCACCGGGATTCCCGGCGGCGCATGCGAGTTCGACCTGCCCTCCTACCACTACTGGCTGCATCGGCCGGCCGAGGAGCGCACCGGGCACCTTGCCGCGTGGACCGCGCCGCTCTATCCGCTGCGCGACGGCTCGGCGATCATCCTGCGCATCCTGCGCGAGTCGGGCAAGCCGCAGCAGGTCAAGGCGCCGCAGGGCACCTTCCAGCAGATGCTCGGCGGCAAGACCGCCCAGATGATGCGGGTGCGGCTCGAGCCCTCGGTGCCCGTCGTGCCGGAGATCAGCGCCAACAAGTACGTGCTCAACATCCGCTTCCTGTCGCAGAACGGCGAGCACCAGGAGCCGCGCCAGCGCACCGCCGACTGGGACGTCGCCTTCGAGCTGACCTTCTGCAATCTCTGAGCAAGTGAAGAGCGTTCCCTGCCCGCGCTGCGGCGCGCCGGCAAGCTTCGAAGCCTCCAACAAGTGGCGCCCTTTTTGCAGCGAGCGCTGCAAGATGATCGACCTGGGCGACTGGGCCGCCGAGCGCTACCGCATCCCGGAGGCCGACAAGAAGCCGGACGACGCCCCGCCGGAGCTTCCCGAGGGCAACTAGGCCCAGCTGCCGCGCACCATCGCGACGCCGTGCGCGCCGGCGCGCCAGGCCTGCTCGAGATCCGCGCGGGTGAGGCCGCCGATCGCGTAGACAGGCAGCGTCGCGCCACGGGCGAGCGCCCGGAAGCCCTCCCAGCCGAGCGGGCGCGCATCCGGGTGGCTGGCGGTCGGCTTCACCGGCCCGGCGACGGCGAAGTCGAAGCCGAGCTCCATCGCCCGCTCGAGCTCGGCGCGCGTGTGGCAGGAGGCGGCCGCAAGCCCGGGCGCCGGCCGCTGCCCGATTTTCATCAGCTCCTCGGCGGTGACGTGCAGGCCGTCCGCGCCGGCGACGGGCGACTTGGCGATGACCTTGCAGCCGTACCGGTGAGCCAGGCCGATGACCTGGGCCGTGAATCGCTTGCGCTCCTCCTCGCCCAGGCCGGGCTCGCGGACCTGGACAAGGCCGAGGCCCTTCCTCAGCCTTTCTTCCAGCAGGGCGAGCATTTTTGCCGTGCCGAAGGCGCCTGCGCTGGTGATCGCGTACTCGCGCGGCAGGGCGAGGGAGGCGAGTACGGGCGCATTCGCAGGCAGCATTGGATCCGCCACGGCCGCGTCCGGGCGCTGCCACGCGATCGCCTGGTCCTCGAGCGCACGCGGCTCGCCGCGCCATTCGAGCACCCGGAAGAAGTTGAGCCGCACCGTGGCGTGCGGGTAGGTAAAAACGCGGGTGATCCACGGATAGGCGCGCACCACCTCGATGCCGAGCTCCTCGCGCAGCTCGCGTGCGAGCGCCGCTTCGGCCGGCTCGCCCGCCTCTACCTTGCCTCCCGGGAACTCCCAGTAGCCCGCGTACACCTTGCCCGGCGGGCGCTGGGCGAGCAGGAAGGCGCCGTCGCCGCGCTCGAGGACTGCGGCCGCGACCTCGACGATTACTTCTTCCTGCTGTGCTGTCCGGCCCAATCTCTGGCGAACTGGTAGGCGACGCGCCCGCTGCGCGATCCCCGTTGCAGGGCCCACTGCAGCGCCTGCTCCTTCGCGCCCTCCGAAAGCGCGGCGCCGAAGGACTTGAGCCACTGGGCGACGATGTCAAGGTACTCGTCCTGGTCGAACGGGTAGAAGGTGACCCAGAGGCCGAAGCGCTCGGAGAGCGAGATCTTCTCCTCGACCGTCTCGCCGGGATGGATCTCGTCGCCCACGTACTTGGTCTCGAGGTTCTCCGCCATATACTCCGGCATGAGGTGGCGCCGGTTCGACGTGGCGTAGATGAGCAGGTTCTCGGAGGTGGTGGAGATCGAGCCGTCGAGCGCCACCTTGAGCGCGATGTAGCCCTCCTCCGAGCCGTGGAACGTGAGGTCGTCGCAGAAGACAAGGAAGCGCTCGCGCCGCCCCGCGACGCGGTCGACGAGATTCGGCAGGTCGATGAGGTCGTTCTTCTCCACCTCGATCAGGCGCAGGCCCTGCTTCGCGTACTTGTTGAGCAGGCCCTTCACGATGGAGGACTTGCCCGTGCCGCGCGCGCCGGTGAGGAGCACGTTGTTCGCCGGCTTGCCCTCGAGGAACTGGCGCGTGTTCTGCTCGACGCGGCGGATCTGGGCGTCGATGCCGCGCAGGTCGGAGAGCTTGATGCGATGCACGTGCGTGACCGGCTGCAGCCAGCCGGGATGCCCTCTGCGGCCGCTCGAGCGCCAGCGGAACGCGACGCTCGCGCTCCAGTCGGTCGGCGGCGGCGCCGGCGGCAGGAGCTGATCGAGGCGCTCCAGGATCTTGTCGAGTTCCTTGCTCACGGGAGGCGCATTACGTCCTGTATTCGGCGTTGATTTTCACGTAGTCGAACGACAGGTCACAAGTCCAGAGGGTCGCGGCCGCCTTTCCGCGGTTCAGGACCGCGCGCACGCTGAACTCCGGCTTCTTCATCGCCGCGACGCCCTGCTCCTCGCGATACGCCGCGCTGCGGCCGCCCGCCTTCACCACCAGCACGTCGTCGATGTACAGGTCCACCTTCGAGGTGTCGAGCGGGACGCCGGCATAGCCGATCGCGGCGAGGATGCGCCCGAGGTTCGGGTCGGAAGCGAAGAAGGCGGTCTTCACGAGCGGCGAATGCGCGACGGCGTAGCCGACCCGCCGGCATTCCGCCTCGCTCGCGCCGCGCTCGATGCGCAGGGTCACGAACTTGGTCGCGCCCTCGCCGTCGCGCACGATGGCCTGCGCGAGCTCGGCGGCGACGTCGGTCATGGCCGCCTCGAGGCGCTCCAGGTCCTTCTTCGTTTTCGCCGCGGCCGCGCGGCCGGTCGCAATCGCGATGCACGAGTCGTTCGTCGACGTGTCGCCGTCCACCGTGACGCTGTTGAAGGAGCGCTCGGTGATCCGCCCGAGCATCTTCGCGAGCGCGCCCTTGGGCAGGGCCGCGTCCGTGGCGAGGAAGCCGAGCATCGTCGCCATGTCGGGCCGGATCATGCCGGCGCCCTTCGCGATTCCGGTCACGACGGCCTGTCCAGAGGACATGGAAACCCTCCGCGAGAAGGCCTTCGGCACGGTGTCCGTGGTCATGATCGCCTCGGCGGCGGTCGCCCAGTCGCACGGCTGCAGCGCAGGAAGCGCGGCGACGATGCGCTCTGCGGGCAGCGGCTCCATGATCACGCCGGTCGAGAAGGGAAGCACCTGTGCCGGCTTGCAGCCGACGCGGGCCGCGACGGCCCGGCATACCTGCATGGCGCGCGCGAGCCCATCCTTCCCGGTGCCGGCGTTGGCGTTTCCGGTATTCACGACGAGAGCCCGGACCTGCAGCTTGCCCGCGAGATTCTTCTTGCAGATCCCGACCGGGGCCGCGCAGAACCGGTTGCGCGTAAAGACGCCCGCCACCGCGCAGCCCGGCGCAAGGGTCATCACGAGCAGGTCCTTGCGCCCGGGCTTGCGCACGCCCGCCATCGCATAGCGCAGCTCTACGCCGGAGACGGGGTCGAGGGAGCGCGGGTCGGGGGGCGCGAGGTTGACCGCCATGCGGCTAGGTCAACTTGCCGTGGCAGTGCTTGTATTTCTTGCCCGAGCCGCAGGGACAGGGGTCGTTGCGGCCGACTTTCTGCGCATGGCGCACCGTCGGCTGCGCCTTCTTCTTCGTCGCCGCTTCGGCGAGCGCAACGTCGCCGTTGCCGTAGCCCGCGGCCTCGTCCGGCTCCGCGTCGAGCGCGCTCGCGTGCACCGGCGTCACGTTCTCGACATGCATGCGGTCGTCGGGCCTGATGTCCTCCTGCGTGCGCACTTCCACCGCGGTCAGCGTCTTCACCACCTCCAGCTTCACCGACTCGAGCATCGCGCCGAAGAGCTCGAACGCCTCGCGCTTGTACTCCTGCTTCGGGTTCTTCTGCGCGTAGCCGCGCAGGTGGATGCCCTGGCGCAGGTGGTCGAGCGCCGCGAGGTGCTCGCGCCAGTGCCCGTCCAGGATCTGCAGCATCACGTAGCGCTCGTACTGCCGGAACGAGGCTTCGGCGCCGGCGGGGACCTTGCCGGCGTACGCCTCGTGCGACTTGGCGACGATGCGCTCGAGGAGCGCGTCGTCGGCGAGCTCGGGCTCCTGCTCGAGCCATTGGCGCAGCGGCAGCTCCAGGCCGAACTCGGACTTGACCGCGCCCTCCAGGCCCGGGACGTCCCACTGCTCCTCGACGCTCTCGGGCGGGATGAACTGTCGGAAGAGGTCCGCGACCACGCCCGCGCGCAGGTCGGCGATGCGCGCCGAGACGTCCTGCGACTCGAGCACCTCGTTCCTGAGCGCGTAGATCGTCTTCCTCTGGTCGTTCGCGACGTCGTCGTACTCGAGCAGCTGCTTGCGGATGTCGAAGTTCCTCGCCTCGACCTTGCGCTGCGCGCTCTCGATCGAGCGCGTGACCATCGGGTGCTCGATCGCCTCGCCCTCGGGCATCTTCAGCATCACCATGATGCGGTTGATGCGCTCGCCGGCGAAGATGCGCAGCAGCGGGTCCTCGAGCGACATGTAGAAGCGCGAGCTGCCCGGGTCGCCCTGGCGGCCGGAACGGCCGCGCAGCTGGTTGTCCACGCGCCGCGACTCGTGACGCTCGGTGCCGATGATGTGCAGCCCGCCCGCCTTCACCACCTGGTCGTGGAGATGCTGCCACTCGCCGCGCAGGGTCGAGATGCGCGCCTGCTTCTCCTCCTGCGCGAGCCCTTCGGTCGCCTCCACCAGGTCGCACTGCTTCTCGACGTTGCCGCCGAGGACGATGTCGGTGCCGCGGCCGGCCATGTTGGTCGCGATGGTGACCATCTTGGGCCGTCCGGCCTGCGCCACGATCTCGGCCTCGCGCGCGTGCTGCTTCGCGTTCAGCACCTGGTGCGGCAGCTTCTCCTTGGCGAGCAGCCCGGAAAGGAGCTCGGAATTCTCGATCGAGGTGGTGCCGACGAGCACCGGCTGGCCGCCCTCGTAGCAGGAGCGGATGTCGTTGATCACCGCCTGGTACTTCTCCTTCGCGGTGCGGTACACCTGGTCCTGGCGGTCGTCGCGGATCATCGGCCGGTGCGTCGGGATGACGACCGTCTCGAGGCTGTAGATCTCCTGGAACTCGTACGCCTCGGTGTCCGCGGTGCCGGTCATGCCGGCGAGCTTGCCGTACATGCGGAAGTAGTTCTGGAACGTGATCGAGGCGAGCGTCTGGTTCTCGTTCTGGATCGCGACGTTTTCCTTCGCCTCGACCGCCTGGTGCAGCCCGTCGGACCAGCGCCGCCCGTGCATCAGGCGCCCGGTGAACTCGTCCACGATGATGATCTCGCCCTCCTGCACCACGTAGTGCTGGTCGCGGTGGAACAGGTGGTGCGCGCGCAGCGCCGCGTAGAGCTGGTGCACGAGGTTGATGTAGGCCGGCTCGTAGAGGCTCGCGCCCTGCGGGATCATGCCGACGCGCCCGAGGATCTGCTCCGCCTTCTCGTGGCCCGCCTCGGAAAGCACGATCTGGTGGTTCTTCTCGTCCACCCAGAAATCGCCCGGCGGATCGGGATGGTCGGGCTTCTTCTCCTCCTTCTGCCGCGTGAGGAGGGGCGCCACCTGGTTCATCTTCTGGTAGACCTCGGTCCGGTCCTCCGCCTGGCCGGAGATGATGAGCGGCGTGCGCGCCTCGTCGATCAGGATCGAGTCCACCTCGTCCACGATGGCGTAGCTGAGGCCGCGCTGGAAGCGCTCCTCGACGTGCATCGCCATGTTGTCGCGCAGGTAGTCGAACCCGAACTCGTTGTTCGTGCCGTAGGTGATGTCGGCGGCGTAGGCCTCGCGCTTGAGCTCGGGCTCCATGTGCGGCAGATTCACCCCCACGGTCAGGCCGAGGAAGCGGAAAATCTTGCCCATCCACTCGGCGTCGCGCTTCGCCAGGTAGTCGTTCACCGTGACGATGTGCACGCCCTTGCCCGTGAGCGCGTTCAGGTAGGCGGGCAGCGTGGCGACGAGCGTCTTGCCCTCGCCGGTCTTCATCTCGGCGATCTTGCCGTCGTTCAGCACCATGCCGCCGATGAGCTGCACGTCGAAATGGCGCATGCGCACGGTGCGCTTCGCGGCTTCGCGGACCACGGCGAAGGCTTCCGGCAGGAGCTCCTGCAGCGCCGCCCCGCCGGCGTGGCGCTTCTTCAGCTCGGCCGTCTTGCCTGCGAGCGCGCTGTCGGAAAGCGCGGCGATCTCGCGCTCGAGCGCGTTGACCTGGGCGAGGACGCGCGAATACTGCTTGAGCAGCCGCTCGTTGCGGCTGCCGAACACCCGGGTGGGGAAGCGCCAGACGGCCTCGAGGACCTTGCGCGCGGAATGGCGTACGGCGAGGTTGTTCATCAACCCGCTGAAAAACGAAGATTTTATCACGCCGAGGCGGGCCGCCCCGGATTTGCGCGCTAGCGCTTGGCTGCGAACTGCGGCGCGGCGGGCGTCGTGTTGAGCGAAAGGAAGCGCGCGGGATTCTGCGCGGCGCCGCGGTAGCGCACTTCGAAATGCAAATGCGGCCCGGTGGAGCGCCCGGTGCTGCCGGAGAGCGCGATGCGCCGCCCGCGCAGCACGACGTCCCCGACCTTGACGAACAGCTTCGACAGATGCGCGTAGCGCGTGACGAGGTCGTTGCCGTGGTCGATGTCGACCATGAAGCCGTACTGTGGATGGAAGCCCGCGAACTGCACCATCCCGCCGGCCGCCGCCACCACGCTGCTGCCGGGCTCGGCGAGGAAGTCGATTCCCTCGTGCATCGCGAGCTGGCCGGTGAACGGATCGATGCGCCGGCCGAAGCTCGAGGCCTGGTAGGGCGCCTCGACCGGCATCATGGTCGGAAGCAGCTTCTTCTTCACCGCCTGCTCGAAGAGCTGCGCTTCGAGCACGCTCATCATGTCGTTGCGGTTCTCGAGGTGGCGCGATACCGCGGCGAGCTTCTCGCTGAACTCGGCGAGCGAGAGGTTCTGGGGCGGCAGCAGGGTGGGCGACGCGCCGCCGAGGCCAGGCGCCTCGGCGAAGCGGAACTCCTGCGGCCGGATCCCGGCGAGGGGCGACAGGCGCTCGCCGAGCGCGTCCAGGCGCGTGAGCTGCGCCTGCATCTCGCCGAGCTTGACCGCCATGGCGTTCAGGTTCTGCTGCACGAAGGCGCGGGCGCGCTCGGCCTCCGCTTCCTGGGCCGCCACGACCAGCTTCTGCAGCAGCGGGATGCGCAGCTCGGTCGCGTTGCGGATGGTGACCCAGTACAGCCCCGCGGTGCAGCCCAGCAGCAGGGTGACCCCGAGGACCGCTGCGGCGCCAAGATGCAGCACGGACAGGTGCAGCGTCCGCGCTCTGGCCAGCCGATCCGAGATCAGGATAATCTGCACGCGAAACCCTCTCGAGCTACAGCGACCCCTGTGCGAATTCCCAAGATCGACCGACTCCTAGCGGCCGATACTGAGCTGCAACCTCTTTTGACGAAGACACGCGAGATTCGCGCGCTCGCCGGGCTTGTTGACGGGTTCTTCCCGCCGGACCTTGCCCGCCAGGTCCGTGTGGCCAACCTACGGGAGGGGGAGCTCGTGCTCCTGGCCGCGAATTCCTCCGTCGCGGCGAAGCTGAAGCTGCTGGCCCCGTCCCTTGGCCGTTATCTTGTTACGCAGCGCCAGCAGGTTAATTCAGTTTCGGTACGGGTGCAACCAAACGCGTCACGCCCCGGCGCGGCGGGGGCGCCTGCTGCAACGCGCAAGTCTGCGCACTTTTCCTCATCTGCGCTCGCCGCGCTGGCCGCGCTCTACGAGGGGATGCAGGACTCGCCGGCGCGGCGCGCCCTGCGGGAGCTGCTCCAGCACGCGGGCGCGCTCAAAGAATCCGCGGGCACGCTCAGACCAGGACCAGCAGGCGCTCCGCAAGGAGAAGAAGCAGCACCAGCGCGACCGCGAAGACCGCGTACCTGAAGAGCCGCCAGGCGATGCGCAGCCACTTGCGCTCGCCGGTCATCGCCCACAGGAGCACGCTCACGCCGAGCGCGACCGCGACCAGGAGTCCGACGACGCGGATGAGGAGCACTCAGTCCCCGCCTCTGGGTCCGGCTCTCAGCCCGATTGCGCGACCAGCCGGGCTACCGCCGCCGGGGCGTCCTCCGCGCGCTCGAACGAGACGGTCTCGAACGCGTCGCCCTGCGCGAGCGCGGCGCGCAGCAGCCGGTTGTTGAGCGCGTGCCCCGACTTGTGCGCGCTGAAGGCGCCGAGCAGCGGCCGGCCGAGGAGGTAGAGATCGCCGATCGCGTCGAGCAGCTTGTGGCGGATGAACTCGTCGGCGAAGCGCAGCCCTTCTGCGTTGAGCACGCGGTATTCGTCCAGCACCACGGCGTTGTCGAGCCCGCCGCCGAGCGCGAGGCCGCTCTCGCGCAGCGCCTCCACGTCGTGCATGAAGCCGAAGGTGCGCGCGCGCGAGATCTCCTTCAGGTACGAGGTCTGCGCGAAATCGACGCTCACCTGCTGCGTCGAGCGCTCGATGACGGGGTGGCGGAACTCGATCGAGAACGTCAGGCGGTAGCCCTCGTAGGGATCGAGGCGCGCCCACTTGTCGCCCTCCACCACCTCGACGCGGCGCCTGACGCGCGCGAACTTCTTGGGCGCCGCCTGCTCCGCGATCCCCGCCTGCTGCAGCAAAAGAACGAACGGCGCGGCGCTGCCGTCCATGATCGGCAGCTCGGCCGCGTCGAGCTCGATGCAGGCGTTGTCGACGCCGAGCCCGCTCAGCGCCGACATGAGGTGCTCGACGGTGTGGATCTTCACGTCGCCCTTGACCAGCGTGGAGGCGAGGCGCGCCTCGCCCACCAGCTCGGCGCGCGCCGGGACGTCGAGCGGCACCGGCAGGTCGACGCGGCGGAACACGATGCCGCTGTCCGGCGGCGCGGGCTTCAGCGCCAGGCGCACTCTCTGCCCAGTGTGCAGGCCGACGCCCGCGGCGCGGACGGAAGATTTGAGGGTTCGCTGGCGCAACATGCCAGCGAGGATTCTAACCGCTTCTCTCGCGCAGCAGCGCCTGGTAGCGCTCCTCGAGCTCCTCGACGCGGCGCTCGGCGTTCAGCTGATCGCTCAGGTCGTAGATCACGCCGAGGCGCGCGCGCCGCCCGTCGAAGTCCAGGTTGAACGAGATCACCTTGACGTGCATCAGCTCGCCGTTCTTCCTGCGATGGCGCCACACGCGCTGGCGGTAGTTGCGGCTGTGGTCCTCGAACGCCTTAAGGAGCCCGGCGACGTCCTCCTCGGGGCGAATCTGGTCGGCGGTCATGGAGAGGAATTCCGCCTTGCTGTAGCCGTACAGCCCGACCGCGGCGGCGTTCACGGCGAGGAAGGCGAGCGTCGCCGCGTCGACGATCCACATCGGCTGCGGGTGGATCTCGAAGAGCATGCGGTAGCGCTCCTCGCTGTCCTCGAGCGCCTTCTGGTCGCGCGCGCGCTCGGTGATGTCCTTGCCGATGCCGTGGTAGCCGCGGAACTTGCCCTGCTCGTCGAAGAGCGGCTCGCCGCTCACCGAGAGGTAGCGCAGCTCGCCTTCGCGGTTGTGGCGCAGGAAGATGAAGTCGGAGAACGACTCGTGGCGCTCGAGCTTGGCGCGGTGCTGCTGCCAGGCGCGCTCGGGCAGCGGCGCGAGGCCGGGCAGCTCCCAGCGCGTCTTGCCGATCACGATGTCGGTCTCGAGCCCCGGCGTATCGAGCTCCGGCACCTCGATGAAGCGGAAGTTCTCGTCCTGCTGCCAGTACCAGTCGGAGCTCATCTCGACCATGCGCTTGAAGCGCTGCTGGCTCGCGCGCAGCGCGCGCTTCATCGGCGTGACGTCGCTCACCACCGCCATCGTGCAGAGCGGCGCGCCGCCCGCCTCGCGCACCACCGAGCCGGCGATGTAGGCCCAGATCGTCGAGCCGTCCTTGTGCGTATAGCGCCTTTCCGACAGGCGCGGCTTCATCTTCCCGGAGATCGCCTGCACCCGTGCCACGGCGGCGGACTCGAGGTCGTCGAGGTGGATGATGTCGAGGTGGGTCTTGAGCTGCAGCTCCGCCTCGGTGTAGCCGAGCATGCGGCAGAACGCCGGGTTGGCGCGCAGGAAGCGGCCGCCGAGCGAGAAGATCGCGATGCCGAGCGCAGACTGCTCGAACAGCGCGCCGAACAGTGCCTCGCCCTCCGGCACCGAGCCGCCGTTCTTCGCGTCCGCCTTGTCGGGCTCCCGTTCCGCCGCCATGCAGCCTCCTGGCGGCCATCATGACATAGAGAGCCGAAGCGGGGCACCCCCGGCAAGGAGGTGGGAGCGCCCCGCGAACCTTCTTTTACCTGCTAGTCCGCCTGCTTGCGCAGGAAGGCAGGGATGTCGTACTTGTCGACGCCGCTTTGCTGCAGCGCCTCCACCTGGGAGGCGCGGTTGCGCCGGATGACCGCCGGCGCGTCGAGCTGCGTGTAGTCCACCGGCCCTGCGACGGGCATGTTGTCGGTCCCCGTCTTCTGCGAGATCACCAGCTGCGGCTTCGGCTGCCGCTGGGCCTGCGCCAGGCCGAGCCCGGTCGCCACCACCGTGACGCGCAGGTCCTCGGCGAGGCCGTCGTCGTACACGCCGCCGTAGATGATGGTCGCATCCTCCGCGGCGAAGCTGCGGATGATGTTCATCACCTCCTTCGTCTCGCGCAGCTTCAGGCTCGGCTTCGAGGCGGTGATGTTCACGAGCACGCCGCGCGCGCCGGCGAGGTTCACGCCCTCGAGCAGCGGGCAGGCGATCGCCTGCTCGGCGGCGATGCGCGCGCGGTCGATGCCGCTCGCGACCGCCGAGCCCATCATCGCCATGCCCTGCTCCGACATCACCGTGCGCACGTCCTGGAAGTCGACGTTCACGAGCCCCGGGTTGTTGATGATCTCCGCGATGCCCGCGACGGCGTTGTTCAGCACGTCGTCGGCGGCCTTGAACGCGTCCTCCTGGGTCACGTCCTCGCCGAGCACCTCCTCGAGCCGGTCGTTCAGGATCACGATGAGGGAGTCGACGTGCGGCGCGAGGTTCTCGATTCCCTCCTCCGCGGTCTTCATGCGCTTCGAGCCCTCGAAGGTGAAGGGCTTGGTCACGACCGCGACCGTGAGGATCCCCAGGCTGCGCGCGACCTCGGCGATGACCGGGCCGGCGCCGGTGCCGGTGCCGCCGCCCATGCCGGCGGTGATGAACACCATGTGCGCGCCCGCCACGGCCTCCTCGATGCGGTCGCGGTCGGCGATCGCCACCGCGCGCGCCTCCTCGGGCTTCGCGCCCGCGCCGAGGCCGCTCGCGCCGAGCTGGATCTGGTTGCGCGCCTTGTTGCGCGCCAGCACCTGGGCGTCGGTGTTCACGGCGATGAACTCCACGCCCTCCACGCCCTGCTCGATCATGTGGTTGACGGCGTTGCCTCCGGCGCCGCCCACCCCGATCACCTTGATGACCGGTCCCGTGACCTGACTGTCTACGATCTCGAACATAGTTGGTTTTCTCCTTGCCGTTGGTCCATCAAAAGTTGCGTTTGCCTCTTAGAAGTTGCGTTGAAACCACTCCCTCATGCGCCCCAGCACGGCCTTGACCGAGCCGCCCTGGCGCGAAAGCTGCCCATGCTGGATCTGCGACACGCCCTCGAGGAGCAGGCCCACCGCGGTCGCATAGCGCGGCGTGCGCACCACCTCGGCGAGGCCGCCCTGGTACATCGGCAGCCCGATGCGAACCGGCATGTGGAAGATCTCCTCGCCGAGCTCCACCATCCCCTGCATCACGGAGGAGCCGCCGGTAAGCACCACGCCGCTCGAAAGCAGCTCCTCGAAGCCCGATTCGCGCAGCACCTGCTGCACGAGGGTGAAGAGCTCCTCGACGCGCGGCTCGATCACCTCGGCGAGCGTCTGGCGCGACATGGAGCGCGGCGCGCGCTCGCCGATGCCGGGCACGTCGATCAGGTCGTTCGGGTCCGCGAGCTGGCGCAGCGCCACGCCGTGGCGCGTCTTGATCGTCTCCGCCTCCACGGTCGGCGTGCGCAGCGCCATGGCGATGTCGTTCGTGATCTGGTCGCCGGCGATCGGGATCACCGCCGTGTGGCGGATCGCGCCGTGCGTGAAGATGGCGATGTCGGTCGTCCCGCCGCCGATGTCGAGCAGGCAGACGCCGAGATCCTTCTCGTCCTCCGAGAGCACGGCCCGCGAGGAGGCGAGCGGCTGCAGGATCAGGTCGTTCACCTCCAGCCCGCAGCGCCGCACGCACTTGATGATGTTCTGCGCCGCGGACACCGCGCCGGTGACGATGTGCACCTTCAGCTCGAGGCGCACGCCCGACATGCCGATCGGCTCGCGCACGTCCTCCTGCCCGTCGATGATGAATTCCTGGCGCAGCACGTGCAGGATCTGCTGGTCGGTGGGGATGTTCACCGCGCGCGCAGTGTCGATTGCCCGCTCCACGTCGAGCGCCGTGACCTCGCGGTCCTTGATCGCGACCATGCCGGTCGAGTTGAAGCTGCGGATGTGGCTGCCGGCGATGCCGACGAAGGCCGACTCGATGCGGCAGTCGGCCATCAGCTCGGCCTCCTCCAGTGCGCGCTGGATCGCGGCCACGGTGGCCTCGATGTTCACCACCACGCCCTTTTTCAGCCCCTTCGACTCGTGGCTTCCCATGCCGAGGATCTCGAGGGAGGCGTCGGGCCTGAGCTCGGCCACGAGGCAGGCGACCTTCGACGTGCCGATGTCGAGCGCCACGACGAGGTTCTTGGTTTCCTTGGCCATCAGCTTTTCAGGTCCGGGATGCGAAGCGCGAAGCCGTTGGGATAGCGCAGGTCCACGTAGTCGTGCCGGCGCGGAATCTTCTTCAGCGTGGCGTCGTACGCGGCCACGAAGCGCCGCAGCCGCTCCTCGGCCGCCGGCGCGTCGCGGCCGAGCATCACGTTGAGCCCGTCGCCGAGCCGCAGCTGCCAGGCGTAGCGCGCGGTGAGCACGACGCGCTCGAGCCCGAGGCCGAGCGGCGCCAGGATCTCCGAGAAGCGGCCGAACTCGGTCGTCACGTCCCTCTCCGTGCCGGCCGGGCCGATGAAGAGCGGCAGCTTCTGCTGCGTCGCCGCCGAGAATCTCTCGCCGTAAGTGTTCACCAGGGCGTCCTCGCCCCAGTGCGCGAGCGCCACGTGCTCCTCGAGGCTCACCTCGAGCCGGTCGGGCCATTCGCGGCGCACCGCGGCGCGCCGGACCCACGGCAGGCGCTCGAGCGCGCCGCGCACCTCGGCGAGGTCGACGCTGAAGAAGTCGCCGGCAATGCGCCCGCGCAGCGCCTCCTCGATCTGCGCGCGCGTGGTGTGCCCCGGCGCGGCCGTCAGGACCACCTCGCGGACCGGGAAGAGCTGCGCGCGGAAGAACTGCACCGCCCCGACCGCGGCGAAGGCGAGCAGCGCGAGGCCGATCAGCATCCCGGCGAGGAGGTTGAGCAGGCGCGGGTTATCCCACATGCGCCCCGTCCAGAATCTTCACGCACAGCTCCTCGTAGGAGAGGCCCACCGCGCGCGCCGCCATCGGCACGAGCGAGTGGTCGGTCATGCCCGGCGCCGTGTTCACCTCGAGCAGGTAGGGCCGCCCGCGCCGGTCGAGCATCAGGTCCACGCGTCCCCAGCCGCGGCAGCCGAGGGACCGGAACGCCTCGAGGCAAAGCGCCTGCAGCGCGCGCTCCTTCGCCTTGGGCAGGCCGCAGGGGATCAGGTAGCGCGTGTCGTTCGCCAGGTATTTCGCCTCGTAGTCGTAGAATTCGCGCGGCGTCTCGATACGGATCGCGGGCAGCGCGCGCTCGCCGAGGATCGCCACGGTGAGCTCCGGCCCGTCGATGAACTTCTCCGCGATCACCACCGGGTCATGCTTCGCCGCAAGGCGCCACGCCGCCTTGAGCTTCGCGGCCGCCTTGACCTTCGTCATCCCGACCGAAGAGCCCTCGCTCGCCGGCTTCACGAAGAGCGGCGTGCCGAGCTTGCGCGCCGCGGCACCGAAGTCGGTTTTCTGCGTCAGCACGGCATAGGGCGCGGTCGGCAGGCCGTCGGCCTGCCACATGCGCTTGGTGCGCACCTTGTCCATCGCGAGCGCGGAGGCGAGCACGCCGCTCCCCGTGTACGGAAGGCCGAGCCACTCGAGGATGCCTTGCACGGTGCCGTCCTCGCCGAAGCGCCCGTGCAGCGCGATGAACACCCGCTCGAACTTCTCGTCGAGCAGCGCCTCCAGTCCGCGCTCGGAAGGGTCGAAGGGATGCGCATCGACGCCTTTGCGCCGCAGCGCCTGGAGCACCATCGTGCCGCTCTTCAGCGACACCTCGCGCTCGGCGGATTTGCCTCCCAGGAGAACGGCAACCTTGCCGAAGCTCATGCCGGTTCTCCCACGATGCGCACCTCGGGCAGGAGGTCCACGCCCTTCTTTTCCAGAACGGTCTTTGTGACCTGCGCGATCAGCCACTCGATGTCGGCGGCGCTTGCCGCACCCTTCGGGTTGACGATGAAGTTGGCGTGCTTCTCGGACACGCGGGCCCCGCCGCGGGACAATCCCTTGAGGCCGCAGGCCTCGATCAGCCGCGCCGCGTGGTCGCCCTGCGGGTTGCGGAACACGCTGCCGGCATTGGGCAGCGAGAGCGGCTGCGTCGCGATGCGCTTCGCGAGCAGCTCCTTGATGCGCGCGCGGGAAGCCTCGCCGTCGCCGGCCGGCAGCTGGAAGAATGCGCCGGCGAACCATTCGTCCTTCGGCCCGGCGCAGTGCCTGTATCCGATCTCGAATTCGTCCTTCGTCCGGCGATGGATGCTGCCGCCGCGGTCGATCGTCTCCACGGCGGTGACGATGTCCCAGGTCTCGGCGCCGTAGCAGCCGGCGTTCATGGCGAGCGCGCCGCCGACGGTGCCCGGGATTCCGGCGAGGAACTCGGCGCCGGCGAGGCCGTGCGTCGCGGCGAAGCGCGCGACCTTCGGCGCGGCGACCCCGGCCGCAGCGTGCACGCCGCCCTCGCGCAGCTCGGGGCGCAGCTCGGCCGAATGCATGAGGATCGCCGTGCCGCGGAAGCCGCCGTCGCGCACGAGGAGGTTGGAGCCCAGCCCGACGAAGAGCAGCGGCTCGTCCTTCCCCACTTGACGCAGGAACGCCGCGAGGTCCTGCGCGTCGGCGGGCGCGAAGAACCGGTCGGCGGGCCCGCCGGCGCGCCAGCTCACGTGCTTCGCCATCGGCTCGTCGCGCCGCAGCTCGCCGCGCAGTCCCGTGAAGTGGAGGGGCTCAGCCATGTTCATGCGAGCTGCGCGGGCACGTTGCCGATGGAGCCGGCGCCCATGGTGAGCACGACGTCGCCATCCTTCGCCGTGCGGCGGATCGCGTCGGCCATCGCGTTGATGTCCTCGACGAAGAGCGGCTCGACCTTGCCGTACACGCGCAACGCCCGCGCGAGCGAGCGCGAGTCGGCGGCGACGATCGGCGCCTCGCCGGCGGCATACACCTCGGCGAGCAGCACCGCGTCCGCCGTGGAGAGCACCTTGACGAAGTCCTCGAACAGATCGCGCGTGCGGCTGTAGCGGTGCGGCTGGAACGCGAGCACCAGGCGGCGCCCCGGGAAGGCGCCGCGCGCCGCCTCGAGCGTCGCCGCCATCTCGGCGGGGTGGTGGCCGTAGTCGTCTACGAGTGTGAAGGTGCCGCCGCCGTGCGCCGCGATGTCGCCGTAGTTGTGGAAGCGCCGTCCTACCCCGCGGAACTCCGCGAGCGCCTTGAGGAGCGCGGCGTCCGGCACGCCGAGCTCTCCCGCGACCGCGATCGCGGCAAGCGCGTTGAGCACGTTGTGGCGTCCGGGCAGGTTGAGCGTCACCTCGAGCGGCGCCTGCTTCTCGCGCAGCGCGCGGAAGCACATGCGGCTGCCTTCGGGCTCGATCGCCTCGGCGCGCACCATTGCGTCGGGCGAGGTGCCGTACGTGAGCGCGGGCTTCGCCACCGACGGCAGGATCGCGCGCAGGTTCTCGTCGTCCAGGCACAGGATCGCCGAGCCGTAGAACGGCAGGTTCTGCAGGAACTGCACGAACGCCTGCTTGAGCTTGCCGAAGTCCTGCTCGTAGGTGTCCATGTGGTCGGCGTCGATGTTCGTCACTACGGCGATCACTGGCTGCAGGTGCAGGAACGAGGCGTCCGACTCGTCCGCCTCCGCGACGATGAAGTCGCCCGCACCCAGGCGGGCGTTGCTGCCGGCGGCGTTCAGGCGCCCGCCGATGACGAACGTCGGATCGAGCCCGGCCTCCGCCAGCACGCTCGCCACGAGGCTCGTGGTGGTCGTCTTGCCGTGCGTGCCGGCGATCGCCACGCCTTGCTTGAGCCGCATCAGCTCGGCGAGCATCAGGGCGCGCGGCACGACCGGGATGCGCTTCTCGCGCGCCGCGACGAGCTCCGGGTTGTCGGCCCGGACTGCGCTCGACACGACCACCGCGTCGGCGCCGTTCACGTGCTGCGCGGCGTGCCCGAGCGCCACCTTCGCGCCGAGGGACGCGAGGCGGCGCGTGGCGGCATTTTCCGCAAGATCGGAGCCGCTCACCTTGTAGCCGAGGTTCGCGAGCACTTCGGCGATGCCGCTCATGCCCGAGCCGCCGATGCCGACGAAGTGGATGCGGCGCACCTTGTGCTTCATGCGCGCGCCTCCGCCAGCTCGATGCAGCGGCGCGCCACGAGCCGCGCGGCATCGGGCTTGCCGAGCGCGCGCGCCTTCTGCGCCATGGCGAGCAACTTCGGCCGGTCGAGCGAGCCGATGAGCTGCGCAAGCCGCTCCGGGGCGAGCTCGCCCTGCGGCAGCAGCAGCGCCGCGCCGCGCTCGGACAGAAAGCGCGCGTTCGCCGTCTGGTGATCGTCCACGGCGTGCGGATAGGGCACCAGCACGCTCGCCATGCCGCCTGCCGAGAGCTCCGCGATGGTGACGGCGCCGGCGCGGCAGATCACCAGGTCGGCCTCGGCGTAGCGCCGCGCCATGTCGTCGATGAACGCAAGGAGCTCGCCCTGCACCCCCTGCTTCCGGTACTCCTGCTGCAGAAATTCCAGGTGCTTCTCGCCGGACTGGTGCACAACGCGCGGCCGCGGGTCGAGGAGCGCGAGCGCCTTCGGCAGCGCCTCGTTCAGCGCCTGCGCGCCGAGGCTGCCGCCGACCACGAGAATGCGCAGCGGCCCGCTGCGGTCCCGGAATCGGTGCTCGGGCGCCTGCAGGGAAGCGATCGCGCCGCGCACCGGGTTGCCGGTCCATTCGGCGCTCTTCAGCGCGCCGGGGAAGGCGACCATCACCTTGTCCGCGACGCCGGCAAGCACGCGGTTCGCGAGCCCCGCGATCGCGTTCTGCTCGTGCAGCGCGAGCGGCCGGTTGAGGAGCGAGGCCATCATTCCGCCCGGGAAGGCGACGTAGCCGCCGAGGCCGAGCACCACGTCGGGGCGGATGCGGCGCAGCTCGCGCGCGCTCTCCCAGAAGGAGAGCAGCAGGTTCGCCGGCAGCAGCAGCTTCTGCATCAGGCCCTTGCCGCGCGCGGCGCGCGCCCGGATCCACGCGCCCGGATAGCCGTGCTTCGGCACGAGGCGCTCCTCCATGCCGCCGCGGTTGCCCATCCAGACGACCCGCCAGCCGGCGTCGCGCATCTCGTCGGCGACCGCGAGCCCCGGAAAGATGTGCCCGCCCGTGCCGCCGGCCATGATGACGATGGTCTTCATGCCGGCATCCCTCGCGCCAGCTGGCGGTTTTCCCAGTCGATCCGCAGAAGCAGCGCGAGCGCCACAAAGTTGACCACCAGGCCCGAGCCGCCGTAGCTCATGAGCGGGAGCGTCAGCCCCTTGGTCGGCAGCAGCCCGGTGTTCACGCCCATGTTGATGAGGCTCTGGAAGCCGATCCAGATGCCGATGCCCTGCGCCGCGAGCGCGGCGAAATGCCGCTCGCGCAGGGTCGCCTGGCGGCCGATGGCGAAGGCGCGCGCCACGATCCAGGCGAAGAGCGCAATCACCACCGCGACCCCGGCGAAGCCGAGCTCCTCCGCGATCACGGCGAGCAGGAAGTCGGTGTGCGCTTCGGGCAGGTAGTGCAGCTTCTCCACGCTGGCGCCCAGGCCCACGCCGAGCCACTCGCCGCGGCCGAACGCGATGAGCGCATGCGAGAGCTGGTAGCCGCGCCCGAAGGGATCGGACCACGGGTCCATGAACCCGAAGATCCGCTGCATGCGGTAGGGCGAGGAGACCACGAGCAGCGTGAACCCGGCCGCGAGCATGCCGACGAGGGCGGCGAAGTGGCGCCCGTTCATGCCGCCGAGGAAGAGGATGCCGAACGCCGTGACCGCGATCACCACGAGGGCGCCGAAGTCCGGCTCGCGCAGCAGGAGCCACGAGACGAGCAGCATCACCACCAGCATCGGCAGCAGGCCCTTCCTGAAGCTCTTCATCACTGCGTGCTTGCGGGCGGTGTAGTCGGCCGCGTAGAGCACCGCCGCGAGCTTCATCACTTCCGAGGGCTGGACGCTCACGAGCGGCAGCGAGAGCCAGCGCCGCGCGCCGTTCACCTCGCGGCCGAGGCCCGGCACGAGGACGACGACGAGAAGCGCGATGCCCGCCACGAAGAGCCACGGCGCGGCGATCTGCCAGCCGCGCACCGGAAGGAGGAACACGGCGATCGCTGCGCCGAGCGACGCGGCGAGGAAAAGCGCGTGGCGCACGAGGAACCAGGCGGCGTTGTTGGCGGTGAAGCGGCTCGTCTCCGCGGTGGCGATCGAGGCCGAATACACCATCACGAGGCCGCCGGCGGCGAGGATCAGCGCGGCCCAGGCGAGCGAGCGGTCGTATTCCGCGCTCGGCGCAGTGCGCGCGAAGACATAGGTCGCGCTCACGCGGAAAGCCTCTTCACCGCCGCGACGAAGACCTCGCCGCGCTGCTTGTAGTCGCGGAACATGTCGAAGCTCGCGCACGCCGGCGAGAGGAGCACCGCGTCCCCGGCGACCGCCTCGCGCGCCGCGGCGGCCACGGCCTCCTCGAGCGACCGCTGCCGCTCGAGCGGAACGCCGCTCGAGGCGAGGGCGCGCTCGATGAGCGGCGCGTCGCGCCCGATGAGCAGCACCTTCTTCGCGAACTGCGACACGGGCAGCGCGAGCGGCGAGAAGTCCTGCCCCTTGCCGTCGCCGCCGGCGATGAGGAAGACGGGCCTTCCCAGGCCGGCGAGGGCCGCCGCCGTCGCGCCCACGTTCGTGCCCTTGGAGTCGTCGTACCACTGGACGCCGTTTCGGGTCGCGACGAGCTCCATCCGGTGCGGCAGCCCCCGAAAGGTGCGCAGGCCCGCGCCGAGCGCGTTGAGCGCGACGCCCATGGAACGCGCCAGCGCGCACGCGGCGAGCGCGTTGGACGCGTTGTGCAGACCGCGAATCGGCAGTTCGTCCAGCGGCAGGATTTCCGTATCGCCCTGCACGAGGTGACCGTCGCGCAGGCCGAAATCCATGACGCGGGCCGGCGCATCGAGCCCGAATGTCATGTGCGCGGCGCCTTCCCGGATCATTGCGATGGAGTGCCGGTCGTCGCGATTCAGCACCTGGATGCCGTCGCCCATGAAGATGCGGGCCTTCGCCGCGCCGTAGTCTTCGAGGCCGGCGTAGCGATCGAGGTGGTCCTCGCTCAGGTTGAGGAGCGCGGCGGCGTCGGGCGCCAGTGACCAGGCGGTCTCGAGCTGATAGCTCGAGAGCTCGAGCACCCAGACCGCGGGCGGCGAAGCCTTGCGCGCGGCGAGCGCCGCGAGCGCGGCGGGCCCGATGTTGCCGGCGCTCTCGCAGTCGACGCCGGCGGCGCGCAGCAGGTGCGCAGCGAGCGCGGTGACGGTGGTCTTGCCGTTGGTGCCCGTGACGCCCAGCACCTTCGAGCGCGTGCTGCCGCGCACGTGCCAGGCGAAGAGCTCGATGTCGCCGACGACCGGGATGTTCCTCGCTTTTGCTTCGAGGACGATCGGCTGCTCGAGCGGCAGCCCGGGACTGACGCAGAGCAGGTCGATGCCCTCGAGGAGCGCAGAGCTGAATGCGCCGGTGTGGAGCTCGCCCCGATAGTCGGCGGTGCGCGGCGGCGCGGCGCGCGTGTCGGCGACGCGCACCTTGCCGCCTTCGCCCTCGATCCAGCGCGCGGCCGACAGACCGGTATCGCCGAGGCCGAGCACCAGCACCCGCTTGCCGCGCAGCGCGGCCGGCGTGGGGCGCTTGAGGGAAGCGAAGGCGGGCTCGCGCATCATCGCAGCTTCAGCGTGGAAAGGCCGAAGAGCACCAGCATCATGGTGATGATCCAGAAGCGCACCACGACCTGGCTCTCCTTCCAGCCCTCGAGCTCGTAGTGGTGGTGCAGCGGCGCCATGCGGAAGATGCGCTTGCCGCCGCTGTACTTGAAGTAGAGCACCTGGATCATCACCGACAGCGTCTCGGCGACGAAGACGCCGCCCATGATGAAGAGCACGATCTCCTGGCGCACGATCACGGCGATCGTGCCCAGCGCGGCGCCGAGGGCGAGCGCGCCGACGTCGCCCATGAAGACCTCCGCCGGGTAGGCGTTGAACCAGAGGAAGCCCAGGCCCGCGCCCGCGAGCGCGCCGCAGATGACGGCGAGCTCGCCGGCGCCGGCGATGTACGGCAGGCCGAGGTACTTGGAGAAGACCGCGTTGCCCGCCACGTAGGCGAAGATGCCGAGGGCGCTGCCCACGAGCACGGTCGGCATGATGGCGAGGCCGTCGAGGCCGTCGGTGAGGTTCACGGCATTCGACGTGCCGACGATCACGAAGAAGGTGAGCACGACGAAGCCGAGCGTGCCCAGCGGATAGGCGACGAACTTGAAGAACGGCACGATCAGCTGGTTGAGCGCCGGCATGCTCTGCGCGAGATAAGCGAGGTAGGCTGCGGCGAGCACGCCGATCACCGATTGCCAGAAGAGCTTCGCCTTCGGCGACAGCCCCTTCGGGTTGCGGTGCACGACCTTGCGGTAGTCGTCCACCCAGCCGACGATGCCGAAGGCGAGCGTGACGAGCAGCACCACCCACACCAGGCGATTGCGCAGGTCGCCCCAGAGCAGCGTCGTCAGGCAGATCGAGACGAGAATCAGCGCCCCGCCCATGGTCGGCGTGCCCGCCTTGGTGAGGTGCGAGCGCGGGCCGTCGTCGCGCACTGCCTGGCCGATCTTGTAGGCGGTGAGCTTGCGAATCACGTACGGCCCGAGGATGAGCGAGATGGCGAGCGCCGTGAGCGTCGCGAGCACCGCGCGCAGCGTGAGGTAGTTGAAGACGTTGAAGAGCCGGACATCCTTCGCGAGCCATTGCGCGAGCTC
>Ga0070741_10007000_pt1 | contig 23733 bp, 26 predicted proteins | sample Coa_R1_4_FD_66440 | JGI IMG/M metagenome (GOLD analysis project Ga0070741, IMG submission 66440) | Surface soil microbial communities from Centralia Pennsylvania, which are recovering from an underground coalmine fire - Coalmine... | ecosystem: Environmental > Terrestrial > Soil > Unclassified ...
GAGACGATCAACGGCGCGCGGCTCTGGGTCCATTTCGGCGGCCTGCAGTTCCAGCCGGGCGAGCTCGGCAAGATCGCGCTGATCGTCTTCCTCGCCGCCTACCTGCGGGAGAAGCGCGAGGTGCTCGCGCAGGGACGCCTGAAGGACTGGGGGCCGCTCGTCGTGATCTGGGGCGGCGCGATGCTCGTCCTCTTCGCGACCGACGACCTCGGCAGCGCGCTCCTCTACTACGGGATCTTCCTCGCGCTGCTCTACGTCGCGACGGCGCGGCTCGCTTTCGTCGCCGCCGCGCTCGGGCTGTTCCTCATCGGCTCGATCGGGATCGCGCAGGCGACGCCGCACGTGCAGGAGCGGATCACGGACTGGCTGACGCCCTGGTCGTCGAAGCCCGTCCCGTGCTTCTTCACGGGGAAGCTGGCGCTCCGGCAGGAGTGCGCGAGCTACCAGCTCGTCCAGTCGCTCTACGGGATCGCGCACGGCGGCTTCGGCGGCACGGGACTCGCCCGCGGCATCTTCACGACCGCGACGGGACAGCAGATCGTCCCCGAGCAGAACAGCGACTTCATCTACTCGGCGGTCGCGCAGGAGCTCGGCCTGATCGGCGCCGGCGCGCTGCTCCTCCTCTACATGGCGTTCGTGCTGCGCGGCTTCCGGATCGCGCTCGCGGCGAGTGACGGCTTCTCGAAGCTCCTCGCCGCCGGCCTCAGCTTCGGCTTCGCCTTCCAGACGTTCGTCATCGTCGGCGGCATCCTCCGCGTCATCCCGCTCACCGGGATCACGCTGCCGTTCGTCTCGTACGGCGGCTCGAGCATCGTCTCGAACTTCTTCCTCGTCGCCGGGCTGATGCTCATCTCGAACCGGGCGAACCGGGCTGGAAGCGCCGTCGGCGAAGCCGCCGGCGCCAGGCCCGGGCCCGAGTCAAGACCGCGCTACCACGGTGCCTCGTGAACAAGCAGCTTCTCCATGTCGCCGTCGTCGCGATGGTGCTGCTCGCGATCCTGATCGGCGCGACGACGTACTGGCAGTCGTGGGCGGGCGCGGGCCTCTCGAACCGGAAGGACAACTCGATCGAGCTCGTCGCGCAGCTCCAGGTCGACCGCGGCAAGATCCTCGCCTCGAACGGCCTCCCTCTCGCCTGGAGCACGCCGCACAAGAAGAAGGGCCTGACGATCTACTCGCGCAAGTACCCGACGACCGGGCTCTTCTCCGACATCGTCGGCTACTCGACGAGCGGGGACAACCAGGTCGGGCTCGAGCAGTCGCTCAACGACTACCTGACCGGCGCGAACACGAACCTGAGCAACACGTTCTCGCAGGAGCTCGACCGCCTCGGCGGCCAGACCGTGCACGGGGACAACGTCTACCTCACCGTCAAGCCGGCGGCGCAGGCGCTCGCGGAGCAGCAGCTCGCCGGCCGCTGCGGCGCCGTCGTCGCGCTCAACCCGAAGACCGGCGCGATCTACGCGATGGCCTCCTCGCCGACCTACAACGAGAACCTGATCTCGCAGCCGGGCGGCTACGCGAAGATCGGCAAGATCAAGGGGACGTGCGGCGACGCGTCGCCGCTCTACAACAATGCGACGCAGGGGCTCTATCCGCCGGGCTCGACGTTCAAGCTCGTCACCGCTTCCGCGGCGCTCGACACGGGCAAGTTCACGCCGAACTCGCAGTTCTACGATCCCGGCTACTGCACGGAGTACGGGACGAAGATCTACAACTCGGCCTCACCGGACTCACCGAGCGCGCACGAGACGTTCGGCAACACCACGCTCTCGGCGGGGCTCGAGCACTCGATCAACTCGGTCTTCTGCCACGTCGGGATCGCAATCGGCGCGAAGTCGATCCTCGACTACGCGAAGCGGTACGGCTTCTACTCCCTGCCGCCGCTCGACCTCCCGCCGAACACGATCAACCCGAGCGGCCTCTACAACAACGGCAAGCTCTACTTCCCGAAGAATCCGGACAACGGAAGCGTCGACCCGGGCCGCCTCGCCTTCGGGCAGGAGCGGATGCTCGTCACGCCACTCCAGATGGCGCTCGTCGCCGCGACGATCGCGGACGGCGGGACGGAGCCGCGGCCGTATCTCGTCCAGAAGGTCGTGGCGCCGGACGGCTCGACGGTCGCGACGACCGCGCCGCATGTCCTCGGCCGCGTGATCAAGTCGACGACCGCGGCGGAGCTGAACCAGATGATGCAGCTCGTCGTCCAGGGCGGCACGGGGACGACGGCCCAGATCCCCGGCGTCGAGGTCGCGGGCAAGACGGGCACCGCGGAGCTCGGGCCTGCCTACCCGAACATCTACGACGCGTGGTTCGTCTGCTTCGCCCCGGCGAACAACCCGCAGGTCGCGGTCGCGGTCGTCGTCGAGAAGCAGCTGAACGGCTTCGGCGGCTCGATCTCCGCGCCGATCGCGAAGGCGATCCTCGAAAACCTCCTGCACAAGTGAGCATGCCTCTACGCTTTAGGCGGTCGTGGCCGTAGGCGATTCCCTCATCGACACGCTCTTCGACGGGCGTTACCGCATCGTGCGCAAGCTCGGCGCCGGCGGGATGGCCGACGTCTACCTCGCGGAGGACCAGGAGCTCGGCCGCCGGATCGCCATCAAGATCCTCAACGACCGCCACGCGAACGACGACCAGTTCATCGAGCGCTTCCGGCGCGAGGCGAAGAACGCGGCCGCGCTCAACCACCCGAACATCGTCTCGATCTACGACCGCGGCGAGGCCGAGGACACGTACTACATCGCGATGGAGTACCTCGACGGCCGCACCCTGAAGGAGCTGATCGTCGGGCACGGCCCGGCGCCGGTCAACGTCGCGATCGAGTACGCGCGGCAGGTTCTCTCCGCGCTCCGCTTCGCGCACCGGCACGGCATCGTCCACCGCGACATCAAGCCGCACAACGTCCTCGTCGACCGCGAGGGACGGGTCAAGGTGACGGACTTCGGGATCGCGCGCGCCGGTGCGAGCCAGATGACGGAGGCGGGCTCGATCGTCGGGACGGCGCAGTACCTGTCGCCGGAGCAGGCGCGCGGCGGGGACGTCGACCAGCGCTCCGATCTCTACTCCCTCGGCGTCGTCCTCTACGAGCTCCTCACCGGGCAGACGCCGTTCGAGGGCGACACGCCCGTCGAGATCGCGATGAAGCACCTCTCGACGGTGCCGCGGGCGCCGTCGCAGCTGCGCCGGGACATCCCGCGCGACCTCGACATGGTCGTGATGCGCGCGCTCGCAAAGGATCCGGACGAGCGCTACCAGAGCGCCGACGAGATGGAGGCCGACCTCGAGCGCGTGCTGCGAGGCGCGCCGGTCGCAGCAGCGACCTCCGACTCCGCGACGCAGGTGATGCGGATTCCGCCCGCCGCCGCCGAGGCGGCGACCGCGGCGACGATGATCGCGCCGCGCGGGCGGGGCGCTCCGGTCTTCCTCGAGGAGGAAGAGGAGGCCGCGCCGGCGCGCGAGCGGCCGCTCTGGCCGTGGCTCGTCGCGGCGGCGTTCGTCATCGCGGCGATCGTCGCCGGCTTCCTCGTCTGGCACCAGCTCTCGGGCGGCGGCCCGAAGGAGACCGTCATCAACTACATCGGCGAGTCGGTCGCTCAGGCCGAGCGGCAGATCAAGGGCATCCACCTCAACCCGGTCGAGAAGAAGCAGCCGTGCGTGCGGTATTCGCCCGGCCAGGTCTGCAACCAGAGCCCCGAGGCCGGCGGCAAGGTCTCGAAGGGCGGCGACGTGACGCTCATCGTCTCCACCGGCAAGCCGAAGGTCGCCGTGCCGACCCTCGTCGGGCAGACATGGCCGAAGGCGGAGGCCGCGCTCAAGAGCGCCGGCCTGAAGGCCGACGAGCACATCGTCAAGGGCGGCCAGACGAAGGGGATCGTCAGCGCGACCGCGCCGGCGGCCGGGAAGATGATCCCGAAGGGATCGACGGTGCGGGTCAACGTCACCGCCGGCCCGGTCATCAACCAGGTGCCGAGCGTCGTCGGCGAGACCGAGCAGCAGGCGCAGGCCGACCTCGCGACCGCCGGCTTCAACATGGTCGTGGCGGGCTACACGAACAGCAACCGGCCGCAGAACGACGTCGTCTCCCAGGATCCGCAGCCCGGCCAGAACCTCGCGCAGGGCAAGCCCGTCAAGGTGACGCTCTCGAACGGCCCGCCGCAGAAGACCGTCCCGTCCGTCGTCGGCGAGACGTCGGAGCAGGCGACCCTCGATCTCGAGAACGCCGGCTTCAAGGTGAAGCAGGTGCAGACGCCGACGAGCGACTCGACGCAGCAGGACATCGTCCAGTCGCAGACTCCGGACGGGAACTCCCAGGCGCCGCAGGGGTCGACCGTGACGATCGCGGTCGGCCAGTACCAGCCGAGCGGCACGACGACGACCCTCCCCTGATGCCGCCGCGCGTGCGCGTCGCGGTGCTCACGGGTGGACGCTCGAGCGAGCACGACGTCTCCCTCGCCTCGGCGCGCTCGGTCGTCGCGGCGCTCGATCCGGCCCGGTACGACGTCGCGGAGATCGGCGTCGGGCGCGACGGCCGCTGGGAGCTCGGCGCCGGCGAGACCACAGCGGAGACCCTTCCCGTCCCGTACGACGGCGGGCCGCTCGAGAAGCTCGGCACGGTCGACGTCGTCCTCCCCATCCTGCACGGGCCGTTCGGCGAGGACGGGACGGTGCAAGGCCTCCTCGAGCTCGCCGGGATCCCGTACGTCGGCGCCGGCGTCGCCGCCTCGGCGCTCGCGATGGACAAGGACCTGTTCAAGAAGGTGATGCGCGACAGCGGCATCCCGGTCGCCGCGCACCGGGCGATCCGGCTCGGCGACGAGGTCGAGAACCCGTTCGGCTACCCGGTCTTCGTCAAGCCCGCGCGGCTCGGCTCCTCGGTCGGGATCACGAAGGTGCACTCGGAGGAGGAGCTCGCTCCCGCCGTCGAGCTCGCCTTCACGCACGACGAGAAGGTCCTCGTCGAGGAGTTCGTGGACGGAACGGAGGTCGAGGTCGCGGTCCTCGGCAACCGCGTCCCGCCGCCGGTCGCCTCCCTCCCCGGCGAGATCGACACGCTCGGGCACGAGTGGTACGACTACGCGTCGAAGTACGACGACGGCGGCATGGAGCTGCTCGTGCCGCCGCCGGGGCTCTCGGAGGAGACGATCGAGCTCCTGCAGCGGCGGGCCGTCGAGTCCTTCGTCGCCTGCGAGTGCGAGGGCCTCGCGCGCGTCGACTTCTTCGTCCGCGCGAGCGACGGCGAGGTCGTCCTCAACGAGCTGAACACGATGCCCGGCTTCACCGCGACGAGCGTCTGGGCGAAGCTGTTCGAGGCGTCCGGGATCGGCTACGCCGAGGCGCTCGACAGGCTGATCGAGCTCGCCCTCGAACGGCACGAGCGCCGCTCCAAGCTCATCTACTAGCGCTGAGCTCGGAGATCTCGGCCGTGCCGCCCGCCGGGAGCCGCGTCAGCCAGACGACGTAGTAGCTCCCCGACTTGCCGTCGAGGGAGAAGGTCGTCCCGTTCGCGACGGTCTCCGTCCCGGAGTCGACGGCGAACGGTCCCTGCTCCGAGTTGCCGACCTCGATCCGGGCGAGGAATCCCGGCGTCGGCGTGTGGACGGTGAGGCGCCTGAGCGTGACCGCGCGACCTGTCGAGACGACGAGCCCGAGGCCGGACTTGAGCCCGCCGAACTCGGGCGTGTTGTACCGCTCCGTCTGCCAGTCGGTCGCCAAGCTCCCGTCCGTCGCGAAGTGCGCGGTGTAGGAGAGCTCGCCGCCGTCGCCCTGCGGATCGTAGTCGCCGACGGCGCTCAGGTGGACGGCCGCGCCGGAGCCTCCGCCCGCACCTCCGCCGCCCCGTCCTTTCGCCCCATGCTGCCCTGCGCCGCCGAAGACGAGCGCGGCGACGAGACCGGCAACCGCGAACGCAAGCGCAAGAATCGCGTAGCCGAGCGGACGAAAACTCCGCCGTGTGCGGGGCTTTCGACTTAGTAACAAGTTGTCACTTGGAGGTCTTTGGGCCGGGATGACCGCCGTTGCCCCGATGTCGGGGCCAGTGTCGGCGTCCAGGGCGGCGAGGCAGGAGCGGAGCTCGTCCGCGAACGCCTCCATCGTCGGGAAGCGCTGCGCGGGGTCCTTCCGCAGGGCGCGCTCGACCGCGGCCGCGAGACGCGGCGGCACGTCCGGACGAACCTCCCGCACGTCGGGCGGCGGCTCGTTGACGTGGCGCATCGCGATCGCGACGAAGCTCTCGCCGCCGAACGGCACCTCGCCCGCGAGCAGCTCCCAGAGCACGACGCCGAGCGAGTAGACGTCCGTCGCCGGCGAGACCGGCTCGCCGCTCGCCTGCTCCGGCGCGAGGTACTCGCCGGTGCCGAGCACCGTCCCGGTCTGCGTGACGCCGTGATCGACCTCGAGCGACCGCGCGATCCCGAAGTCCGTGACCTTCACCTCGCCGGCGCTCGAGAGGAGGACGTTCTGCGGCTTGACGTCGCGATGGACGAGACCGCGCTTGTGCGCGAACGCGAGCCCGTCCGCGACAGCGACCGTGAGCTCGATGGCCCGACGCAGCGGCAGCGGGCCGGAGCGGAGGATCAGATCCTTGAGGTTCTCGCCCTCGACGAACTCGAAAACGATGTACTGGCGCCCGCCGTCCTCGCCGCGGTCGATGACCGTGACGATGTTCGGGTGCGAGAGCTGCGCGACCGCGCGCGCCTCGCGGCGGAAGCGCTCGACGTACTCGTCCTCGCCTGCGTAGCGCTGGTGAAGGATCTTGACGGCGACGCGGCGGTCGAGCTGGACGTCGTGGGCGCGAAAGACGCTCGACATCCCGCCCGAGCCGTACAGCTCCTCGAGGTCGTAGCGATCCGCGATCTGGTCGCCGGCGCGCGGAGCGCGCGACGCGGCATGCGTGGTCGACCTGGAACCCGGCACACCTCTAGAACGCGCGACCCGCCGCTCCGGCTACGCGAGCACTGCCTCCAACGCGTCTTCCCAGGCGCCGAGCGCTTCCTCGAGCTCCGCGTCCGTGATCACGAGCGGGCAGAGGACGCGGTTGCAGTTGGAGTGGACGCCGGCCTTGAGCAGGAGAAGGCCACGCGCGAGAGCCTCCTCGGCAACACGGGTCGCGATCGCGGGGGCCGGCTCCTTCGTCGCGCGGTCCTCGACGTACTCGATCGCGAGCATCGCGCCGAGGCCGCGCACGTCGCCGATTGCCGCGAAGCGCTCCTGCCAGGAGAGCATCCGCGCCCGGACCGTCTCGCCGATCCGCTGCGCGCGCTCGACGAGCCCCTCCTCCTCGAAGACGTCGAGGACGGCGACCGCAGCGGCGAGCGCGACGGGGTTGCCGACGTACGTGCCGCCGATCGCGCCGTCCCAGAGGCAGTCCATGATCTCCGCCTTGCCGACGACCGCGGAGAGCGGCAGGCCGGCGGCGATCGACTTCGCGAGCGTCATCAGGTCCGGCTCGACGCCGTAGTGCTCGATCGCGAACATCCGGCCGGTGCGGCCGAAGCCGGTCTGCACCTCGTCGACGACGAGGAGGATCCCCTCGCGGTCGCAGATCGCGCGCAGTCCCTCCATGAACTCCTGCGGCGCGGGATGGAAGCCGCCCTCGCCCTGCTCCGGCTCGACGACGATCGCGGCGACCGTCTCAGCGGCGACCTGCGACGTGAGCGCACGCTCGAGCGCGTCGAGCGAATCGCGGGCGGTGATGCCGCGGTACTCGTCCGGGAAGGGGACGCGGTAGACCTCCGGCGCGAACGGCCCCATGCCGGCCTTGTACGGATGCGTCTTCGAGGTGAGCGTGAGCGACATGAGCGTCCGGCCGTGGAAGGCGCCCTCGAAGGCGATCACGGCGGGCCGCTTCGTGTAGCTGCGCGCGAGCTTGATCGAGTTCTCGACCGCCTCGGTGCCGGCGTTGAAGAAGGCCGCCTTCGCCGGCCCGCTGAACGGCATGAGCGGGATCAGCCGCTCCGCATACTCGACGTAGACCTCGTACGGGACGATCGTGAAGTCGGTGTGGAGGAAGCGCGCGACCTGCTCCTGTACCGCCGCGACGACGCGCGGATGGGAGTGGCCGACGTTGAGACAGCCGACGCCGCCCGTGAAATCGACGAACGTGTTGCCGTCGACGTCGGTGACGAGCGCGCCGCGCCCCTCGACCGCGAAGACCGGCAGATAGAGGCCGAGCGGGTCGGCGACGACCTGTTCCTTCCGCGCCGCGATCTCGCGGGAGCGCGGCCCTGGAACCTCGGTCTTCAGCTCGATGGAACGCGTTACGGCCACGTCCTCACGATATCCCGCGCGGAAGACGCCGGATCGGGGGAACCGCCGACCGTAGAATCGCCTGCGTGGTTCTCTCCGATGCGACGATCGCCCGCCTGCTCGCCGAGGGGAGGATGGAGATCGACCCGTACGACGAGTCGCTCCTCCAGCCTTCGAGCGTCGACGTCCGCGTCGACCGGCTCTTTCGCGTCTTCCACAACAACCGCTACCCGTTCATCGACGTCAAGGTCGAGCAGGCGGAGCTGACGGAGCTCGTGGAGGTGGACGACGAGCACCCGTTCGTCCTCCATCCCGGCGAGTTCGTGCTCGGCTCGACGCTCGAGCGGATCCGGCTGCCCGACGACCTCGTCGCGCGGCTGGAGGGGAAGTCGTCGCTCGGGCGCCTCGGCCTCCTCATCCACTCGACCGCGGGCTTCATCGACCCTGGCTGGGACGGGCACGTGACGCTCGAGCTGTCGAACGTCGCGAACCTCCCGATCACGATCTATCCGGGCATGAAGATCGGGCAGATCTCCTTCATGCAGATGACGGAGCCGGCGACGACGCCGTACGGCTCGGCCGCGATCGGCTCGAAGTACAAGGGCCAGCGCGGGCCCACTGCGAGCCGCTACTGGAAGAACTTCGAGTCGGAATGACGGTTCTCCTGACCGGAGCGACGGGCTTCATCGGGCCGCACGTCGCGCACACGCTCCGGGCCTGGGAGCTGCCGGTGCGCGCGCTCGTCCGCGACGCGTCGCGCGGCACGAAGCTGGCGGCGTGGGGCGTCGAGCTCGCTCCCGGCGACGTGACCGACCCGGCGTCGTTGCGCGCGGCGTGCGAGGGCGTCGACTGCGTCGTCCACCTCGTCGCGATCATCAAGGGCTCCCCGCAGGACTTCGAGCGCGTCATGGCGCAGGGGACGCGGAACCTCGTCGCGGCCGCGCAGGACGCAGGCGTCCGCCGCTTCGTCCTCGCGAGCGCGCTCGGCCTCGACGAGCGGACGAAGGACGCGGTGCCGTACTTCGCCGCGAAGTGGGAGATGGAGCAGGCCGTCCGCGAGTCGGGGCTCGAGCACGTGATCTTCCGGCCGAGCTTCGTCTTCGGGCGGGACGGCGGCGTCCTCCCCACCTTCGTCCGCCTCGCGCGCCTCGCGCCGGTGACGCCGATCGTCGGGCCGGGGACGCAGCGGCTGCAGCCGATCTGGGTCGAGGATCTCGCGGAGTACTACGCGCGCGCGGTGACGGAACCGGCTGCTGCCGGGCGGACGTTCGAGCTCGGCGGGCCGGAAGCGGTGACGTGGAACGAGTTCTGGGAACGGCTCAAGCGCGTGCTCGGCGTGCGGCGCCCGTCCGTCCACGTCCCGTTCGGCGCGATGCGGCTCCAGGCGACGTTGACCGAGCGGCTGCCGGGCGCGCCGGTGACGCGCGACCAGCTGACGATGCTCGCGCTCGGGGACAACGTCGTCACCGATCCGGGCGCGGTCGAGACGTTCGAGCTGCCGCTCGTCCCGCTCGACGAGCAGCTGCGGCGCGCGTCGTGAGAGGGCTCGTCCTCTCGGAGGACGGCGTCGCGCTCGAGGAGGTGACGCTCGACCCGCCCGGCGAGCGCGAGGTTCGCGTCCGCGTCGTCGCGAACGGGCTGTGCCACACCGACCTGCACGTGATCGAGACGGGCGGCTGGGGGATGAAGCTTCCCGTCCTGCTCGGCCACGAGGGCGCCGGCGTCGTCGAGGAGGTCGGGCCCGGCGTGACGACGGTTGCCGAGGGCGACCGCGTCGTCGTCGCCTGGCGCGCGCCGTGCGGCGACTCGTGCCCGGCGTGCCGGCGCGGCGACCCGAGGCGGTGCTCGAACAACCTCCGCGCGAGGCGGCGCTCGCACCGCGCCGCCGACGGCGCCGTCCTCAACGCGGTGCTCCGCTGCGGGACGTTGTCCGACGCGGTCGTCGTCCATGAGGCATGCGCCGTGAAGGTGCCGGAGGAGCTGCCGGTCGAGCAGGCGTGCCTGCTCGCGTGCGGCTTCTCGACGGGCGCCGGCGCCGCGCTCTGGGCGACGCCGGTGCGCGCGGGCGCAAGCGTCGCGGTGATCGGCTGCGGCGGCGTCGGTCTCGCGGTAGTGCAGGGCGCGAGGCTCGCCGGCGCGGAGCGGATCGTCGCGCTCGACCTCTCGGCCGAGAAGCGCGAGCTCGCGCGCGAGCTCGGCGCGACCGACGTCGCAGAGTCGGTCGACGAGGTGAAGGAGCTGACGGACGGCGGCGTGGAGTACGCGTTCTCCGCCGTTGGCGCGCCGGCCGGTCTCGTCGACGCGGTTCGGATGTGCGCGTACGGCGGAACGGCAACGCTCGTCGGCGTCCCCCCGGCCGGACGCGGCCTCGACATCGACCTCGAGGACGATCTCTTCCAGCCGAAGGTGACGATCGCGGTCACCCACGGCGGGGACACGATCCCGCAGGAGGACTTCCCGTTCCTCGCGCAAGCGGCGCTCGACGGCAAGCTCAACCTCGCCCGCTTCGTGACGAGCACGATCTCCCTCGACGAAGTTCCGGATCGCCTCCCCCGCATCGGCGAGGGCAAAGAGATCCGCACAGTCGCCCTGCTCTAGCTCTGACCGGACGCGTCCGAACGGACACGTCCGGTGCCAGGCACCGGACGTGTCCGTTTGGACAGCGACGACAAAGCGATCCGCGCAGCGGAGCGCTTTCTCCGTAACGCGCCTATCCGTTGGAGCCATGTCCGGTGCCTGGCACCGGACGTGGCCGGATCGGACAGGGCCGACTAGCTGCGCTAGCCGAGGCCCTGGCGGCGCGGCAGGTCGACCTCGGGATTGACGAGGTGCCCGTCGCGCTCGACGTAGCCGCCCTTGCCGCCGATGACGAAGACGATCGCGTCCTCGTCTCCCGCGTTCGAGATCCGGCGCGGCTCGGTCGAGCTCGCGTGGAAGAGACCTCCCTCGCCGAGCTCGCGCGACTCGCCGCCGACGTCCACGCGGATCCGCCCGCGGTGGACGAAGTACAGCTCGTCCTGCGTGTCGTGGTAGTGCTCAGGCCCGTCGTAGTGCGGCGGATAGACGATCGCGTTGACGCCGAACGCCTCGACTCCGAGCGCGGCCCGGATCTTGCGGAAGCCGTAGCCCTCGCCGAGCTCGTCGAGCGATCCGAACGCGTAGCTCACTCCGAGCACGCCTCCGCGGTGTGGGCGAGCGGCAGCCGCCCGAGCAGCTCGGCGAACTGGTCGAGCTCCTTCGGATCGAACCGCGCCCCGAACAGCTCGTCGATGTCGGCATGGTGCGACTTCCGCGCCTCCTTCACCTTGCGGAGACCCTCCTCTGTCAGGACCGCGTAGCTGACGCGCGCGTCGCTCTCGCAGGCCTTCTTCTCGACGAGCCCGCAGCGCTCGAGCCCGTCGAGCAGCCGCGTGATCCCCGACGCCGTGAGCAGCACCTGACGCGCGATGTCGACGCGCCGCATCGCGTGCCCGTGGGCGTGGTAGAGCTGGATGAGAACGTCGAAGTCGCTCATCGTCAGCCCGTGCTCGGCCTCGAGCCGCGCCGAGAGCTCCCGGGTCAGCGCCGCATGGGCACGCAGGAACCGCACCCACGCGACCTGGGTGGCCTCCGTCGAGATTTCTTGACCGCTCAATACTTGACTAGACAATCTTTTCTCGCTATATTGGTTGCGCCCTCAAGTATACGCAAGGAGAAACCCGATGTCCACAGTTCTCACCACCAAGATCCCGGCCGGCACGTGGAGCGCCGACCCGGTCCACTCCCACCTCTCGTTCGAGGTCGCGTACGCCGGGACGAACACGTTCCGCGGCAGCTTCCGCGAGTACAACGCGACGCTCGACAACGGCGTCCTCGAAGGCGTCGCGAAGGTCGCGAGCGTCGACGTCAAGGACGAGCAGCTCAACGGCCACCTCCAGACCCCCGACTTCTTCGACGCCGAGCGCTTCCCGGAGATCACCTTCCGGACGAGCGACCTCGAGACCGGCGAGCTGACGATCAAGGGCGTCACCCGCCCGGTCGGCGTCACGGCCACCGTCTCGGAGCCGAACACCGATCCGTTCGGCCGCGAGCGCGTCGGCATCGCCCTCGAGGCGACGGTCGACCGCAACGAGTTCGGCGTCAGCTGGAACGCGCCGAACCAGGGCGGCGGCAACTACCTCGGCGACGACGTGACGATCAAGGCCGATCTCGCGCTCGTCAGGCAGGAGTCGTAGCGATGCGGATCCTCGGCGTTTCCGGCAGCCTGCGGGAGAGCTCGTTCAACACGAGCCTCCTGCGGGCCGCCGCCGAGGCCGCGCCCGAGGGCGTCGAGCTCGAGCTCTGGGAAGGGCTCGCCGAGCTGCCGCTCTACGACGAGGATCTCGACGGCGCCGACGCGCCCGAGCCGGTGCGCCGGCTGCGCGAGGCGTTCGCCGCGGCGGACGCGATCCTCTTCGCGACGCCCGAGTACAACGGCTCCGTCCCCGGCGGTCTCAAGAACGCGATCGACTGGGCGTCCCGCCCGAAGCTCGAGGCCGTTCTGCGGAACAAGACCGTCGCCGTCGTCGGCGCGAGCACCGGCCAGTTCGGCGCCCTCTGGGCACAGCAGGATCTCAAGCGGATCCTCGGGATCGCCGGCGCGCGCGTCGTCGGGACGGAGATCCCGGTCGCGCGCGCCCACGAGCGCTTCGACACGGAGGGCCGCCTGCTCGACGGCGAGATCTTCGAGCAGCTCCGCCTCCACCTGACGACGCTCGCCGCCGAAGCCGCGGTCGCGCCGGAGAGGATCGCCGCCTGAGAAAGACGAAGGGCCGCTCCATGGAACGGCCCTTCGATCCGGTTACCAGCTTGTAGTGGCAGAGGCGCTTTCCTGCCCTCGGCCCCGGTAGTCGGGCCGGGCGGCGCGGGTCGCGTCGTCCCCTACGCTGGCTAGGCGTTTCCCAGTGGTCCTGGGGACAGCGCCTCTACCCGCTGGTACCTCCACTGCCCGTACTGTCTGAAATCACTGCCGGACCACCTCCTTTCCGCGGTACCTGCAATGTACCGAAGGAGAAGGTCAGCGCAAGAGGACGGAAAGCTCGAGGCCGCGGTCGAGGGGGACGGTGACGCTGACGAGGCCGGGGTCGGCCTGGCGCGCGGCGGAGTACTGCGCGAGCGGATCCGGATGCGAGAGGACGTTGTCGGCGACGAAGAGCCCTCCCGGCTCGACCTTGCCGCGCGCGAGCTCGAACAGCCGCTCGTAGTCGTCCTTCTCGGCGTCGATGAACACGACGTCGAAGACGTCCTCGATCCGGGGGAGGACCTCGAACGCGTCGCCCTCGAGCAGCTCCGCCCACTCGTCGAGCCCCGCCTCCGCCACGTTCGCGCGCCACGCCTCCGCCTTGCGCGGGTCGTGCTCGAGCGAGAGGACGCGGCCGCCGAGCTGGCGGACGCCCGCCGCGAGCCAGAGCGTCGAGTAGCCGCGCGAGCCGCCGATCTCGAGCACCTCGCAGTCGGTCTGCGGCGCCACGAGGGAGAAGAGGAAGCGTCCCGTCGTCGGCTCGACCTGGCGCGCGCGCAGCTCGCGCGCGACACCCTGCTCCCGCTCCTCGGCGTCCTCGCGCTCGAGGCGCTCCATGACGGCCAGGACCCGTTCGTCCAACACGCCTCGACCTTATCCTTGGCCTGCCGATGCAGGCGGAGCTGACCATCGAGATCGCGCGGACGCCGGAGGAGGTGTTCGCCTATCTGACCGACGTCGCGAACCTCCCGGCGTGGCAGTCGGGCGTGAAGTCGGCCGAGCTCCGCGACGGCCGGATCGAGGAGACGCGCTCGTTCCTCGGCCGCGAGCTCCACACGACCCTCGAGATCGTCGAGAGCGAGCCGCCGCGGCTGTTCGTCCTCAAGGCGATCGACAGCCCCGTCCCGTTCACCGTCCGCCACGAGCTCGAGCCGGCCGGCGAGGGAACGCGCCTGACCGTCGTCGCCGAGGGGGACGTTCCCGGCTTCGCGAGCGGCCTCGTCGCACAGCGCGCGAAGCGCCAATTCAGCAAGGACTTCGCAGCCCTGAAGCGCGAAATCGAGGGCTAGACTGGCGACCCGCCGGACGCCTCTTGAACTCGTCCGGGGTTCTCTGCAGACTCGACAGCGCCGGACCGTCCCGCCTATGGAATCCATCGCCCCGCAAGCAGCCGTCGGGCCGCGCTCGACCACCGACGCCGACGCGACCGAGGAGGAGCTGCTCGACCGCCACTTCCTCCCGGCGATCGCCGAGGCGGACAGCGGCTTCCTGCGCTACGCGATCGGGACGCTCGCCGCGTTGCTCGTCGTCCTGGCCGCGGTCTTCGCGTTCAACGCGATCGTCGATCCGTTCTCGCTGATCGGCGAGCGGTTCCTGCCGCCGGCGGTCGAGCCGGACCGCTCGATCAAGCTCGACCTGATCCAGAAGCTGAAGACGAACCCGCAGGTCGTCGTGCTCGGCAGCTCCCGCTCGCGCCAGGCGGAGCCGTCCTTCATCGACAAGCTCACCGGCCTGAAGACCGGCTTCAACGCGGGCGTGACCGGCGGCACGGCCTCCGACGCCTGGGTGATGACGCAGAACATCGCGGCCCGGTTCCCGCACGGGAAGCGGAGCTACATCTGGTTCCTCGACGACCAGATCGCGACGAACGGGATCAACCCGCAGCTCGCGCAGGATCCGCGCTCCCGCGGCTACCTCGGCAACAAGAGCGTCCGCTTCTCGCTCGCCGACGTCGGCACGTACATCGGCTTCCAGGCGACGCGGAAGTCGTTCGACGTCGTGAAGGCGTGCATCGAGGGCCACTGCCAGAGCCGGATCCAGTACAACCCCGACGGCTCGCTCACCGGCGCGAGCCTCCGCTACCTCCCGGAGGACGCGCCGTCGCTCAAGAAGGCGGTCGCCGCCAAGCTGAAGACGGTCCGGCACGCGTCGCTGACGCTGCCGCCGTTCAAGCAGTCCCACCTCGCCTTCTTCGAGAAGACGCTCGCCTGGATGAACGCGCACGGCTCGACGCCGGTGATCGTCCTCAACCCGATCTACCCGAGCGTCTACCGGCTCCTCCAGAACCGCGGCTCGAAGCGGGAGGCCGAGGCGCTCGCGGAGCTCCACAAGCTGCAGAGGCACTACCGCTTCGTCGTCGTCGACTGCAGCGACATCCGCGTCTGGGGAGGCAAGGCGCGGGACTTCAACAACGCGACGCACGTCAACCGCCGGAACATGCGGCGGATGCTCCGCTACATCGTCGCGCACTCCCACGGAGCGCTGACCCGCTAGATGCTGTTCAACAGCTACGTCTTCCTGTTCGCGTTCCTGCCGCCGGTGCTCGTCGGGACGTGGGCGATCCGGGTCAAGAACGTCCGGCTCCTGTTCCTGACGCTCGCCTCGTGGGTCTTCTACGCCTGGTGGAACTGGAAGTTCCTGCCGCTCATGCTGTCGACGACGACGGTGGACTACGTCGCGGCGCTCATGATCCACCGCACCGAGGTGGCGCGCCGCCGCAACCTCTGGCTGATCGGCTCGCTGACCGTCAACCTCGGCTTGCTCGGCTACTTCAAGTACGCCGGCTTCTTCCTCAACTCGCTGAACGGGATCGGGAAGGCGATCGGCGCTCCGGTCGGCCTGCCGGATCTCAAGATCCTGCTGCCGATCGGGATCAGCTTCTACACGTTCAACTCGATGTCGTACACGATCGACGTCTGGCGGCGGCGCGTCACGCCGACGAAGCACATCCTCGAGTACACGACGTTCGTCGCGCTCTTCCCGCACCTGATCGCCGGCCCCATCGTCCGTTTCATGGACCTCCAGCCGCAGCTGCAGAAGCCGCGGCTCAAGCTCACGTCGGAGGCGGCCGGGATCGGCGCCTACTTCTTCGCCTGCGGGCTGGTCAAGAAGCTCCTGATCGCGGACCAGCTCTCACCGCACGTCGACCTCCTGTTCGGGAACTCGCACCACCTCGGGATCGTCAACGCGTGGGCGGCGGCGCTCGGCTACTCGCTCCAGCTGTACTTCGACTTCTCGGGCTACTCCGACATGGCCGTCGGCCTTGCCTGGCTGATCGGCTTCCGCTTCCCGCAGAACTTCAACTCGCCGTACAAGGCGGTGAACGTGTCGGACTTCTGGCGACGCTGGCACATGAGCCTCTCGGCGTGGTTCCGGGACTACCTCTTCATCCCGCTCGGCGGCTCGCGGCGCGGCGCGAGGCGGACGGTCGCCAACCTCGTGATCACGATGTTCCTCGCCGGCCTCTGGCACGGCGCCGCCTGGACGTTCGTCGTCTGGGGACTCGTCCACGGCCTGGCCCTCGGCGTCCACGGCGTCCTGAAGCGCGCGGGCCTGACGCCGAGGAGCGTCGTCGTCAACCGGGTGATCACGTTCCTCTACGTGATCGCCGCGTTCGTCATCTTCCGCGCGCAGAACCTCCACGTCGCGGGCGCGATCCTCTCCCGGATGATCGGCTTCGGAGGAGTGGACTCGGTCGCGAACCTCCAGACGTACCTGCCCGGCCGCTTCATCCTCCTGCTCGTCGTCCTGCTCCTCTTCGTCCAGTTCGCGCCGAACACATGGGAGCTGCGGATCAAGCCGCGCCTGTTCTACGGCCTCGCGACCGGCGCCGCCGCTGCGGCCGCGGTCATGTCCATCGCCGTCCCGCATCCCTTCATCTACTTCCAGTTCTGATGCGCCGTCTCGCCTTCGTCCTCGCGGTTCTCCTCCTCGCTGCCGGGACGGCCTGGGGCGCACACAATCCGAACCCGCCGAGCTGCAGCGACGGCGGCGACCGGCTGACGAAGCTGACGCTCGTCGAGCAGCTGCGCCACGCCCCGAGCATCCTCGTCCTCGGCAGCTCGCGGGCGCGCGTCGCTAATCCGGGGACGATCAGGCAGCTGACGGGACGCTCCGCCTTCAACGCCGGCGTCCGCGGCGGCGGCGCCGCCGACGAGTACGTCTTCGCGCGCGTGCTCGGGGAGAAGTTCCCGCACGCGAGACCCGCCTACCTCATCTTCACGGACGTCGGCATCGCCGGCGACGGCGTCAACCCCGAGCTCGCCGACGAGCCGCTCGCGCGGCGGTTTCTCGGCAAGGACGCGAGCTCCCGCAAGACGACGTGCGTCCCGAACGGCTTCTACACGCCCGAGGGAGGGATCGCGTACTCGGCCGGGCTCGACGCCCAGCAGCGGGCGGCGCGCGTGGCGCAGGGAGTGGCGGAGGCGCTGCCGAAGATCGACGCGCGCGGCAGCACGCCCGTCTCGATCAACCCGGCGACGACGACGTACTTCCAGCGCCTGCTCGCCTTCGCCAACAAGCACGGCGCGACGCCGGTCATCGTCCTCAACCCGATCTACCCGACCGTGCTCGCAGAGCACCTCAAGTACGGCTTCCCGGAGCAGAAGGCTGCGGACACGTACCTCGCCTGGCTCCACAAGCGGTACCGGTTCGTCGTGCTCAACTGCGAGGACATCCGCACGTGGGGCGGCACGAAGTCCGACTTCTTCAATTACGACCACCTCGACCGCACCAACATGAGCCGGATGCTCGGCTACATCGTCGCGCAGGAACGCGGCATCCTCGGGCGGCGCTAGCGGCGCTCGGCCGGGACGCTGAGGCAGTTGTCGGACACTCGCCTGCCAGAATTCGCTGCATGAGCGGAGCGTCGGGGGGCAAACCACTCCGTGCAGTCGTCGGCGCAGCGTCGCTCGCCGGTACAGGTGACTCGGCCGTGCCGCTCCAGGCACCGAAAGATGAGCTGCTCTGGAAGGTCGTCATGGATGCGCCTTGGGACACCTCGCTCGGGTGGATGGACGCGCGAAGGAACGACCCAGATGCTGGTTCCGACGAACTTGACCGCATCATGAAATCGGCGATTCTCGAACTCCACGACGAGGGCCTTGCGCGGTTCTTCAGCTTCGAGGACTTCGGAGAGGACTACTCGCGCACGCCAACTGACGCGGAGTATCTGACGAGGGACGAGCTCGAGCGTGCGATCGCGAGCGGAAGCGAGGAGCACGGGGAACGCCTCTCAGCCCCCGCACTTGGCATCCGTGCGACCGAGAGAGGCCGCGAACGCGTATTCGAACTCTGGCCCGAAGAGCGGGCGCGCTGGGAAAGCTTTCCTACACGCCGGGAAGGGGCCTAGCGCCGCGCTCGGCCTCGACGGCGGCGTACACCCAGCAGTCCGAGCGGTGGCCGTTGATGATCCCGCACGCTTCGAGCGACGAGTAGACGGTCGTCGGGCCGACGAAGCAGAAGCCCGCCTTCTTGAGCCGCTTCGAGAGCTCGGTGCCGTCCGGCGCGTCTCGGTACTCCCACATCAGCCGGTCGAGCGGGGTCTCCGTCCCACGCAGCGCGAGCGTCGCGCGCGCGTTCGCGATCGCCGCCTCGATCTTGCCGCGGTGGCGGACGATCCCCGCGTCGCCGAGGAGCCGCTCGACGTCGCGCTCCCCGAACTCCGCCACGCGCTCCGGGTCGAAGCCGGCGAAAGCGGCGCGGAACGCCTCCCGCTTCCGCAGGATCGTGATCCACGCGAGCCCGGACTGGAATCCCTCGAGACACAGCCGCTCGTAGAGGCCGCGCTCGTCGCGGATCGGCCGGCCCCACTCCTCATCGTGGTAGGCGTTGTAGGCCGGATCGCTCGTCGTCCAGCAGCGGATGGGCTCGTCCGGAGACACGCGACCGAGACTAGCCGCGCGGCTCCGGACGAGCCCGAGGGCTACTTGCCGACGTGGAGGATCGGCGCGTTCAGCACGATGTGGGCGTCGTGCATCGTGAGCTTGCCCTTGGCTGCGAGCGCGTTGATCTGGTCGTCGCGGCCGAGGAGCACCGGCTTCACGCCGGCTTTCCACGTCACCCAGACCTCTTCCCAGAGCGGGTTGTAGTCCGACTCGCCCGGCTCCGACCCGAAGACGGTGAGCTGCCCTTTCGCGGCGCGCCCCTTCACGAAGTACTGGAGCGGCAGGTGCTTCACGCCCGCGAGCCCGGCGGAGTAGTTGACGTGCAGCGCGGCTGCCTGCGCCTTGCTCGACACGTCGGTGATGAGGTACGTGTCGACGTGCTTGTCGTAGTAGCCGCGGTAGACCGGCTGCGCGGTCATCTTCGGCGGGCCGATGTTCGGCAGGCCGCTCCCGGCGGCGGCTGCGACGGCCGCGGTCACGATCGCCGCGAGGACCGCCAGAGCGAGAACTGCGGAAATGCGCATGCTCCTCCTTGATGGCTGGCAGGAGGCACTACGCCCGAGCGGGCGGGGCGGTTTCCGCTACGGAAGCTCGACGACGATCGCGCCGTCGACGACGCGCACCGGATACGTCGGCACCGGCTCGGTCGCCGGGAGCGAGCGCGGCACGCCGGTGGCGAGGTCGAACTGCGAGCCGTGGCGGGGGCAGACGACCGCGCAGATCTCCTGGTCCCAGTCCCCCTCGCAGAGCGGCCCGTCGTCGTGGGAGCAGCGGTCCTCGATCGCGTAGAGCGTGCCGCCGCAGTTGTAGACGCCGACCCAGAGGCTGCCTTGCTGGACGATCTTGGACGAGCCGGGCGGGAAGGAGTCCGCGTCGGCGACCTCGAGGTCGGCCACGCCTACGTCAGCTCGAGCTCGTCGAAGCCGGCGAGGCCTTCGGGGAGCGGCGTCCCCTTTGCCTTGTGGAGCGCGACCTTCAGCGTCGTCAGGCCGAGCATCGCGCACTTGAGGCGAATGGGAGTGAGCGGGATCCCGATCTCCTCGAGCAGCTCCTCCTTGTCCATCGTCGCGACCTCGGTCGCCGTGCGGCCCTTGGACATCTCCATGAGCATCGACGTCGCCGCCTGCGAGATCGCGCAGCCGCGGCCGGAGAACTTGACCTCGTCGATCGTCTCCCCGTCGTCCGCGAACGCGACGTAGATCGAGACCTCGTCGCCGCAGAGCGGGTTCTGGCCGTCCGCCTCGGCGTCGGCGTCCTCGATCACCCCGTGCCCGCGCGGGTTCTTGTAGTGGTCGAGGATGACCTCCCTGTACATCTGATCGAAGCTCATGCGAACACCTTACGGACGGCGTAGAGGCCTTCGACGAGCTGGTCGATCTCCTCGGGAACGGTGTAGAGGTAGAAGCTCGCGCGGTTCGTCGCCGCGACGCCGAGCTTGTGCATGAGCGGCTGGCAGCAGTGGTGGCCGGCGCGGATCGCGACGCCCGACAGGTCGAGGATCTGGGCGACGTCGTGGGGATGGATCCCGTCGAGGTTGAAGGAGACGATCCCCGCGCGGCGGTCGGCGGGCGGGCCGTAGAGCGTGATCCCCGGCACCTCGGCGAGCCGGTCGAGCGCGTACGCGGCGAGCTCGTGCTCGTGCGCCTCGATCTTGTCCAGCCCGATCGCCTCGAGGTAGTCGATCGCCGCGCCGAGACCGACGGCCTCCGCCATCGGCGCCGTCCCCGCCTCGAACTTGTGCGGCAGCTCGCCCCACGTCGTCCTGTCCGCGCGGACCGACGAGATCATGTGGCCGCCGGTGAGGAACGGCTCCATCCGCTGCAGGAGCTCGGTCTTCCCCCAGAGCGCGCCGACGCCGCTCGGCCCGCACATCTTGTGGCCGGAGACCGCGAGGAAGTCGACGCCGAGCGCCTGGACGTCGAGCTTCATGTGCGGCGCCGCCTGGGCTCCGTCGCAGACGAAGATCGCGCCCTGCTCGTGCGCCCACGGGACGAGCCGGTCGAGCGAGTTGATCGTCCCGAGCGAGTTGGAGACGAGCGTCGTCGCGACGATCTTGATGTTCCCCTCGGCGGCGAGCGCGTCGAGCCCGGAGAGGTCGAGCTCACCGTGCTCGGTGAGCGGCAGGAGGCGCAGCTCGGCGCCGCGCTTGCCGGCGATGAACTGCCACGGCACGAAGTTCGAGTGGTGCTCGAGCTCGGTCACGACGACGATGTCTCCCGGCTCGAGGTTCCACAGCCCCCACGCGTACGCGACGAGGTTGAGCGCCTCGGTCGCGTTGCGGAGGAAGATCACCTCGCGCACGCTCGGCGCGTTGAGGAAGGCGCGCGTCCGCTCGCGCGCGTGCTCGAGCGCCTCGGTCGCGCGCTCCGCGAGCTCGTAGACGCCGCGATGGACGTTCGCGTACGACGTCTCGTAGAAGTGGTTCATCGCCTCGAGCATCTGGCGCGGCTTCTGCGAGCTCGCCGCCGAGTCGAGGAAGGCGAGCGGCTTGCCGTGGAACTCCTGCTCGAAGATCGGGAAATCCGCGCGGAGCGCGTGCGCGTTGAGCTTGGCATCGGCTTTCACAGCCACGAATTCATCGTAACGGTGGCTCACATGCGACTCTCATCGGCTCAGGGCACTCTGAGCCCGCAAATGGCTGCGGACTCCAGGATTCAGCGGGCTCGCGCGCGTGCCCGCGCGGCGAAAGTCGTGATCGGCGCGGGGACGCTGCTCGTCTTCGGCGTCGCCTTCGTCGGCGCGAAGATCCACGCGCCCGGTCATGCGAAGGGGACGGCGAAGCCGCTCGACGCGCCGAAGTCGTTCAAGCGCGCCGTCCGGCGCAGCATCGCGCAGGGCGGCCAGATCGCCCCCGCGGTGCAGCCGCCGCCCGTCGCCACCCAGACGTCGTGACCGTCGACCGCTTCCAGGCCATGGGCTGCGAGATCGTCGTGGCCGGCGCCGATCCGGCCGCGGTCGCGGCCGTCTTCGAGGAGTGGGAGGACGCGTTCAGCCTCTTCCGGCCGGAGTCGGAGCTCTCGCGCGTCAACGCTTCCGGTGCGGGCGTCCTCTCCGTCTCGCCGCTCTTCGCGCGCACGCTCGCCGTCGCGCTCGACGCCGCGGAGGACACGGACGGCCTCGTCGACCCGACCCTTTGCGGGCGCCGCCACGAGGTCCGCGTGGCCGGCCGGCTCCTCTCGCGCCCGGCGGGTGTCGCGCTCGATCTCAACGGCGTCGTCAAGTCCCTCGCCGTCGACGCGGCGGCCGAGCTGATCGCGGACGAGGGCTTCGTCTCCGCCGGCGGCGACATCGCCGTCCGCGGCCCGGTCGACGTCGCGCTGCCCGACGGCGGTGCGATCCGGGTCGTCTCCGGGGGGCTCGCGACGAGCGGCGTCGCCTCGCGCGGCCGGCATCTCGTCGACCCGCGCACCGGCGAGCCGAGCGACTCGCCGTGGGAGCAGGTCACCGCGTCCGGCTCCTCCTGCCTCGCAGCCGACGTCGCCGCGAAGACCGCGTTCCTGCTCGGGGAGGACGGCCCCGCCTGGCTCGACGAGCGCGGCATCCCGGGACGCTTCGCCAGCCTCGACGGCAGCGTCGTCGAGAGCCGGCTGTGGACGGGAGCGCTCGCGTGCACGTGACCTCCAGCCCCGCGATCTGGTACGCGGCCCGCGCCTCCGGCATCGCCGCCTACGTCGTCCTCAGCATCGTCGTCTCGATCGGGCTCGGGCTCGGCGGGAAGGCGCAGAGCAAGCGCTGGCCGCGCTTCTCCGTCGAGGACATCCACCGCTTCGGCGGACTGCTCGTGGGCTCGCTCGTCTCGATCCACGTCCTGACGATCGCGATCGACTCGTTCCTGCCGTTCTCGGTCGTCAACCTCATCGTCCCGTTCACGGCGAAGTACCGGCCGCTCTGGACGGGGCTCGGGATCGCCGCCGCCGAGATCCTCCTCGCGCTCGCGATCACGAACCACTACCGGAAGCGGCTCCCGTATCGCTTCTGGCGGCTCGCGCACTACCTCAACTTCGCCGTCTGGACGCTCGCCTCGCTGCACGGCCTGTTCGCGGGGACGGATCGTGGCGTCTGGTGGCTCGCGATCCTCTACGGCGTCTGCGTCGCGACCGTCGTCATGCTCCTCTTCTGGCGGTTCGGCGGCTACTTCCTCCGCTCGGGGCGCGTGGCTCTCGCGGGCGGCGTCACCGCCATTGCGCTGCCGCTCCTGATCGTCGGACCGCTGCACCACAACCCGCCCGTCTGGAACGCTGCGAACGTGAGCGAGCAGCTGACCGGCACCGTGATCCGGAACGGGACGAATCTCAAGCAGATCGTCTCCTTCATCGGGCAGTCGCAGAGCCCGCAGAAGCTCCTCGTCCGCGCCGACCTGCTCGTCTCTCCGTCGAGCCTCCAGTCGACCTCGCTCCAGCTCGAGTACCTGCCGAGCGGCGATCTCTGCAAGGGAAAGGTGACGGGCGTCGGCGGCACGAACTTCAGCGGGACGTGCCGGCTCGCGAACGGCCAGCGCCGCACGGTCTCCGCGAGCTGGTCGGCGAATTCGACCGGCACCGGTGTCGTCGGCGAGATCCAGCTGAGTGGCGCGTAGGCTCCTCGCGGTCGCGTCCCTCGCGGGTCTCGCGCTCCTCGCTGCTGCCTGCGGCGGCGGGAGCAAGACCGGCACGACCGGGCCGGCCGGCACGACGGGCACGACCGGCACGACCGCCACCAACCCGGCAACTACGAACGTGTCGCTGGGGAACAGACAGCTGAAGGTGACGAAGCTCGGGTCGCTGCCGGCGACGCTGTCGAAGGCGGCGGCCGTCGGACTGCCCGGCGGAGACATGGCGATCCTCGGCGGGCTCGTCGGCACCT
>Ga0070741_10007001_pt1 | contig 23731 bp, 25 predicted proteins | sample Coa_R1_4_FD_66440 | JGI IMG/M metagenome (GOLD analysis project Ga0070741, IMG submission 66440) | Surface soil microbial communities from Centralia Pennsylvania, which are recovering from an underground coalmine fire - Coalmine... | ecosystem: Environmental > Terrestrial > Soil > Unclassified ...
CTCGGGCTTTCCGTCGCGATCTCGGTTGTCGCGGATGACAAGGTCGATGGCAAGAAGGTGTACGACACCAAGTGCGCCGTCTGTCACGCCATGGGCGTCGCCGGCGCGCCGAAATTCGGCGACAAGGTCGCGTGGGAACCGCGGCTCAAAACCGGCAACGACGCGCTGGTTCAAAGCGTGATAAAGGGCAAGAACGCCATGCCGCCACGCGCCGGGCAGAACGCGAGCGACGACGAAATCAAGGCGGCGGTCGCTTATATGGCGGATAAAGCGAAGTGATCGCGGGCCGGCGTGCATGATGAAGAAGGGTTGGGTCGCGGGGATCGCGACCACGATGGCGGTGTCTTGCGTCGCCCCCGCTGCGCAAGACCCGCCATCGCCGGCGCGGCAGCACGAAATCGTCCGGCTGCTGCAACAGGATTGCGGATCGTGTCACGGCCTGACGTTGAAAGGCGGGCTCGGTCCCGCGCTCTTGCCGCAAGCCCTCGCCGGCAAATCCCCGGAGTTCTTGCGTGACACGATACTGAACGGACGTCCCGGCACCCCGATGGCGCCGTGGCGGCCGTTTTTAAATGACGTCGAAGCGGCCTGGCTGGTCGATCGACTGCTGCAAGGAAAAACCGATGCGCCGTAGTGTAAGCGTTCTGTTTTGCGCCGCCGTCGCCCTCGGCGGTTGCGCCACGGCGGAATTGCGCGGCACCGGCGATCTCGGCGTCATCGTCGAGCGCGCCTCGGGAGCGGTGCAGGTGATGGACACCACGCATCGAGCGCCGCTCGCGCGCGTCACCGGGCTCGGCGATCTCTCGCATGCCTCCGTGGTCTATTCGCGCGACGCGCGCTACGCCTACGTCTTCGGAAGAGACGGAGGTTTGAGCAAAGTCGATTTGCTGCGCGGACGTTTGGAGAAGCGCATCGTGCAGGCCGGCAACGCGATCGGCGGCGCGATTTCGCAGGACGGGCGGCTGATCGCGGTATCGAACTATGAACCGGGCGGGGTGCGCGTGTTCGACGCCGCGACGCTCGAGGCGATCGCCGATATCCCGGCGACGTTTCAGAACGGCGAACGCCGCTCCAAAGTCGTCGGGCTGGTCGACGCTCCCGACGAGCGCTTTGTGTTTTCGCTCTACGACGCCGGCGAAATCTGGGTCGCGGATTTCAGCGACCGCCGCCATCCGGCGGTGCGCAAGTTTCCGAACGCCGGCGTGCAACCGTACGACGGCACCGTGACGCCGGACGGCCGTTACTACGTCGCGGGGCTTTTCGGCGAAGACGGTCTCGCGCTGCTCGATTTGTGGAATCTCAACGGCGGCGTGCGCAGGGTGTTGCCGCATTACGGGCGCGGCGAGCAGAAGCTTCCGGTTTATAAAATGCCGCACCTCGATAATTGGGCCATGGCCGACGGCGTCGCGTTCGTGCCCGCGGTCGGCCGCAACGAAGTCCTGATCATCGACATGCGCGACTGGAGCGAAGCCGGACGGATCACCGTCGCCGGCCAGCCGGTGTTCGTGGTCGCGCGCCCGGACGGGCGGCAGGTGTGGGTCAATTTCGCGCCGCCGAACAACGATACCGTGCAAGTCATCGACGTGCCGTCGCGCCGGATCACCAAGATCCTGCAACCGGGGAAGGGCGTGCTGCACATGGAGTTCACGCCGCGCGGCGAAGCCGTATGGCTCTCGGTGCGCGACGAAGACCGCGTGGACGTATACGCCACCGCGAGCCTTCAGCGCGTGGGAACGCTGCCGGTGGAAAAACCGAGCGGCATTTTCTTCACGGCGCGCGCTTACCGGATCGGCCAATGATCGATATCGACAAGAGCGAGACATTGACGGAGCTCGAGCGGCGCTTGCTCGATTGCTGCCAGCGCGACTTCCCGCTCACGTCCACGCCGTATGCGGATATCGCGCGCCGGCTCGGCGCCGATGAAGCCGAGGTGTTGGCGGCGCTGGAGCGCCTGCAGGCCATGGGGACGATCAGCCGCATCGGCGCCGTGCTCAAGCCGCGCGCGGTGGGGGCGAGCACGCTCGCCGCCATGGCGGTTCCCGCGGAACGGCTCGACGAAGTGGCCGCGCTCGTCAGCGGCTATCGCGAAGTGAATCACAACTACGAGCGCGAGCATGAATTGAATTTGTGGTTCGTCGCGACCGCCTTCAGCGAGCGGCACCTGGCGGCGGTGCTGGATGACATCGAGACGCGCACCGGGCTGACCGTGCAGCGTCTGCCGATGATCGAGGATTACCACATTGATCTCGGGTTCAAACTGAAATGGGCCTGATATCCGCCGTCGCGACAGCGCCGACGCCCGCGCTGGACGAGCGCGACCGTGCGCTGCTCGAAACGATTCGAAACGGGTTGCCGCTCGTGGCGAAACCGTACGCCGCGATCGCCGCGGCGCTCGGCATGTCCGAGCGCGAGGTGACGGAGCGCTTGCAAGCCTTGCTCGGGAACGGAGTGATCAAACGTTTCGGTATCGTCGTGCGCCATCACGAGCTCGGCTATGGCGCCAATGCCATGGTGGTGTGGGACGTGCCCGACGCGCGCGTCGCGCGCCTCGGCCGGCGCATGGCGATGTTCGACTTCGTGACGCTCTGCTACCGCCGCGCGCGCAGCCTGCCCGCGTGGCGCTACAACCTTTACTGCATGATCCACGGCCGCGACCGCGCGGCGGCGGAGGCGAACATCGCCAAGCTCATCGAGGCTTGCGACCTACGGACCGTTCCGCACGCGGTGCTTTTCAGTCGCCGGCGCTTCAAACAGTGCGGCGCGAGCTATCGCGACCAACCGACGGGGAATATCAAGCATGGACGCGGTCGATAAGCGTATCCTGAACGTGCTCCAGGGCGAGTTCCCTCTGAGCGAGCGCCCGTACGCCGACGCCGCCGCGCGACTCGGATTGAACGAAGCGGAGCTGATTCAGCGGCTGCAACGGCTGTTGGCAACGGGCGTACTGAGCCGCTTCGGGCCCATGTATCACGCCGAACGGCTCGGCGGCGCGCTCACGCTGGCGGCTATGAAGGTTCCACCCGACGATTTCGACCGCGTGGCCGCGATCGTCAACGCGTTCCCCGAAGTCGCACACAACTACGCGCGCGATCATTCGTTCAACATGTGGTTCGTGTTGGCGACGGAGACGCGCGAGCGCATCGCCGACGTCATCGCGGAAATCGAGCGCGCCACCGGTTATCGCGTCCACGATTTCCCCAAGCTCGAGGAATTTTACGTCGGTCTGAGGCTGATCGCATGAGCATCGATGCGATCGATCGCGCCATCATCGCCGCCACGCAGGCGGGCTTGCCGCTGGTTCCGCAACCGTACCACGCGCTCGCGCAGCAGCTCGGCCTCCCGGTCAGCCAGATCATGGAGCGCCTGGAACATATGCGATGGCGCGGCGTGATTCGCCGCATCGGCGCCGTGCCGAACCACTACGCACTCGGTTACCGCGCGAACGGCATGAGCGTCTGGAACGTGCCGGACGCGCGCGTGCAGCTTCATGGCAGACAGATCGGCGCGCTCGAGTTCGTGAGCCATTGTTATCAGCGCCCGCGCCATCCGCCCGAGTGGCCGTACAACCTGTTCGCCATGGTACATGGGCGAAGCCGCGAGGAGGTCGACGCCAAAGTACAGGAAATCGCCCGCCTGCTCGGCGCGGACGACCTCGGTCACGCCGTGCTCTACAGCACGCGCATCCTGAAGAAAACCGGTCTGCGGCTACGCGAGGGTTGACATGTTCCGCATCACGCAGTACCTGCAAGAGCTGAAGCATCCCACCCCGGTGGGCGCAAAGCGCCGGCCGCCGGGCCCGGTGGTCATCTGGAACCTGGTGCGGCGCTGCAACCTCACGTGTAAACATTGTTACTCGATTTCCGCCGACAAGGATTTCCCGGGAGAGCTTTCGACCGACGAGGTCTACGCCGTAATGGAGGATCTGCGCAGCTTTCGCGTGCCGGCGCTGATTCTTTCCGGCGGCGAGCCGCTGCTGCGGCCGGACATCTACGACATCTCGCGACGCGCGAAGCAGATGGGCTTCTACGTGGGGTTGTCGACCAACGGCACGCTCATCGACGCCAACAATATCGAGCGCATCGCGCAGACCGGCTACGACTACGTCGGCATATCGATCGACGGCGCGCGCGAGACCCATGACCGCTTCCGCCGCAAGATCGGCGCATACGACGCGTCCATGCAGGCGGTTCGGTTGTGCCGAGCGTACGGCATCAAGGTCGGCCTGCGTTACACCATGACGCAGGACAACGCGCAGGATCTGCCGGCGCTGCTCCGGCTCCTCGACGACGAAGGCATCGACAAATTCTACTTCTCGCATCTGAACTACGCGGGACGCGGCAATATCAACCGCAAGGACGACGCGCTGCTCGGCGCGACCCGCCAGGCGATGGATTTGCTGTTCGATACGTGCTGGAGCTATCTCGAGCGCGGCGATCCGCGCGAGTTCGTCACCGGCAACAACGACGCGGACGGCGTGTACTTGTTGTTCTGGGTGCGCCGCCGCTTTCCGCAATCGGCGGCCCACGTCGAAGCCAAGCTGCGCCAATGGGGCGGCAACGCGTCCGGGCTCAACGTCGCGAACATCGACAATCTCGGCAACGTCCATCCCGATACGATGTGGTGGCACTACTCGCTCGGCAACGTGCGCGCGCGGCCGTTCTCGGAAATCTGGCAGGACGTATCGGATCCGCTCATGGCGGGCCTCAAATGTCAGCCGCGCCCGGTGACGGGGCGCTGCGGCGCCTGCGCTCACCTCGCTGTCTGCGGCGGCAACACGCGCGTACGAGCGCAACAATTGACCGGCGATCCGTGGGCGGAAGACCCGGCGTGCTATCTCACCGATGAGGAAATCGGCGTCGGCGCGGGAGCCGAGCGGCTGCGGGTCACGCCGTTTACCCGCCGGCGCGCCACCCGGTGAAACGCGCCGCGCTCATCCTGCTGCTGGTGATGACGGCGTTGCCGGCGTTGCCGGCGTTCCCGGCGGCCGCCGACGGCGACGTCGAGCACCTATATAAGGAGCAGTGCGCCTCCTGCCACGGACCCGACCGCCTCGGCGCCATGGGGCCGGCGCTGCTGCCGGAGAATCTCGGGCGGCTCAAAAAGGCCGAAGCGCTCGAGGTGATCGCGAACGGGCGTTCCGCCACCCAGATGCCGGCCTTCGGGCCGAAGCTTTCGGGCGAACAGATAGAGCGGCTCGCCGAACTGATTTACCGGCCGATGCCCGCGGTCCCGCGCTGGGATATCGCCGAGATCCGGGCGTCGCACATCGTGCAGACAAAGCCGGATGCCAGGCGCTCGGAGAGGCCCGTCTTCGCGGCCGACCCGCGCAATCTCTTTATCGTGGTGGAGCTCGGCGATCATCATGCGACGCTGCTCGACGGCGATCGCTTCGAGCCGATCGTGCGCTTCCCGACGCGCTTCGCCTTGCACGGCGGGCCGAAATACTCGCCGGACGGCCGTTATGTCTACTTCGCCTCGCGCGACGGCTGGATATCGAAATTCGACATCTGGAACTTGCGTTACGTGGCCGAGGTTCGCGCGGGCATCAACACGCGCAATCTCGCCGTGTCGGGCGACGGCCGCTACGTGATGGTCGGCAATTATCTGCCGCACACGATGGTCGTGCTCGACGCCGATGACTTGCTGCCGCTCAAGGTGATCGAGGCGCGCGATGACAACGGCAAGACCTCGCGGGTGTCGGCGGTCTACGACGCGGCGCCGCGCAAGAGCTTCATTGCGGCGCTGAAGGACATCCCGGAGGTGTGGGAGATTCCTTACGATAAGGACGCGCCCCCGGTCTACGAGGGCCTGGTGCACGACTACCGCACGGGCGAGGGGATACCGGCGGCCGGCCCATTCCCGGTCAAGCGCATTCGGCTCGACGATTATCTCGACGATTTTTTCTTCGACGCGAGCTACACGCACCTGATCGGCGCCTCGCGCGACGGCGGCAAGGGGCAGGTGGTGAACCTCGACGTGCGCCGAAAGATCGCGACGATCGACTTGCCGGGCATGCCGCATCTCGGGTCGGGCATCACCTGGGAGTATCGCGGCACGCGGGTTCTGGCGACGCCGAACCTGAAGGAGGGCGTGGTATCGATCGTCGACATGAAGTCCTGGAAAACGATCAAGCGCATCGAGACCCTCGGGCCCGGTTTCTTCATGCGGTCGCACGAGAACACCCCGTACGCCTGGGTCGACGCGATGATGAGCAAGGACAAAGACGCGATCCAGATCATCGACGAGCGCACGCTCAAGGTCGTCAAGACGCTGCGCCCGGCGCCCGGCAAAACCGCCGCCCACGTGGAATTCACCCGCGACGGGCGCTATGCGCTGGTTTCGATTTGGGAGATGGACGGCGCGGTCGTGGTGTACGACGCGCGCACGTTCGAGGAAGTGAAACGCCTGCCGATGAAGAAGCCTTCGGGCAAGTACAATGTGTACAATAAGGTCACGCGGTCCGCGGGAACCAGCCACTGATGCAGCCGACGTCGTCACAGCGAATTGTCTTCGATACGGAACTGATCCGGCGCTACGACAAGCCGGGGCCGCGGTATACCTCGTATCCGACGGCGGTCCAGTTCCACGACGGTTTCGGCGAGCCGCAGTACCGCGCGGCGGCGGCGCGCACGAACGCCGAGCGGCCGTTGCGCCCGTTGTCGCTTTACTTTCACTTGCCGTTCTGCGACACCGTTTGCTTCTACTGCGCTTGCAACAAGATCGTGACGAAGAACCGCGCCCGCGCGATTCCTTATTTGGAAAGCCTGCACCGCGAGATCGCCATGCAAGGAGCGCTGTTCGACCGCGGGCGGGTCGTCGAGCAGCTGCACTGGGGCGGCGGCACGCCGACCTTCATCTCGCACGACGAGATGCGCGCGCTCATGACGATCACGCGCGAGCATTTCACTTTGTTAAACGATGATCGCGGCGAGTATTCGATCGAAGTCGACCCGCGCGAGATCAGAGGCGGGACCTTGGCGTTGCTGCGCGAGCTCGGCTTCAACCGCCTGTCGATGGGCGTGCAGGATTTCGATCCCGCGGTGCAGCAGGCGGTCAACCGCCTTCAAAGCGAGGAACAAACGTTGGCGGTGCTGCAAGAGGCGCGCCGGCTCGGCTTCCGCTCCATCAACATGGACCTGATCTACGGGTTGCCGAAGCAAACCGTGGAAAGCTTCGGCCGCACGCTCGGCAAGATCATCGACGCGAACCCGGATCGTCTGTCGGTATTCAACTACGCGCACCTGCCCGAGCTGTTCAAGACGCAGCGCCAGATCGACGCGGCGGAGCTGCCGCCGCCGCAGACGAAGCTCGATATCCTGCAACTGACGATCGAGCGCCTCACGGCCGCCGGTTACATCTACATAGGTATGGACCATTTCGCCCGCCCGGATGACGAGCTGGCGATCGCGCAGCGCGACGGCACGCTGTACCGCAATTTCCAAGGCTACTCGACCCACGCGCACTGCGATCTGATCGGTCTCGGCATCACCGCTATCGGGACGGTTGGCCCCACGTACAGCCAGAACGAAAAGACCATCGACGGCTACGCCGCGGCGATTGCCGAAGGACGGCTGCCGGTGCGGCGCGGCATCGAGCTCGATACGGACGATCTGCTGCGCCGCCACGTCATCACCCACCTTATTTGCCATTTCCGCCTGGACACGGCGGACGTCGAACGGCGCTTCGGCATTTCGTTTGCGGATTATTTCGCCGCCGAATGCGCCGAGCTGCGCACCATGGAGCGAGACGGTTTGCTGCGCCTCGGGCCGGGCCTGATCGCGGTGGAACCGGCCGGCAAGCTCCTTATAAGGAATATCTGCATGGCGTTTGACAAGTATCTGCGCCGGAAGCAACCCGCCCGGTATTCCAAAGTCATTTAGCGCCCGCGCGCTGCCGGGCACTTATCCACAGCGCATTCGCGGAAACCCCCCGGCATTCGCAGGAATTAGTAGTGGCTACCCATCGCCAGTACCGCATTGCAGGACGCCGGACTCCTTGGTCAAAAATCCGACGGCGCCGCCAATTCCCCGACGATCTGGTTGCGGACGCAAGCCCCGCTTTGGAGTAGATTATTGCGCCCGGGCTCCGGGGACACCCGCAACGATCGTACGCTGACCCCAAGTCTCCGCATCGTTGTGTGGACTCTTTTCTCATAACTCGAGGAGATACCAGTGGGTACGAGCGTTTCCCTCATCATCAACGGCAAGACCGTCACCGCCAACATCGATCCACGCATGTTGCTGGTCCAGTTCATTCGCGAACACATGCAGCTGACCGGCACGCACATCGGTTGCGATACGGCGCAATGCGGCGCTTGCACCGTTTTCGTCAACGGCAACGCGGTGAAGTCATGCTCCGCGCTCGCCGTGCAGTTCGAAGGCGCGCAGATCACCACGATCGAAGGTATTGCCGGAGCGAACGGGGAAATGCATCCGATGCAGGCGGCGTTCAAGGAATGTCACGGCCTGCAATGCGGCTTCTGCACGCCCGGCATGGTGATGAGCGCGATCGATTTGGTCAAACGTCACGGCAACAGTCTCTCCGAGCAAGCGATTCGCGAAGGCTTGGACGGAAATATCTGCCGCTGTACCGGTTACCACAACATCGTGAAGGCGGTGCAGCAGGGCGCCGCGAACATGAAGGGGGTATGAGATGAACGCACCCGAGAAAGCACAATCGGCCATCGGCGCCTCGGTGCGCCGTAAAGAGGACTACCGCTTCCTGACGGGCGGCGGCAAATATACCGACGATGTCACCTTGCCCGGGCAAAGCTACGCCTATTTTGTTCGCTCTCCGCACGCACATGCGAAGATCCTGAAGATTAATAAGAGTGCGGCGTTAAAAGCGCCCGGCGTGATCGCCGTCTACACCGGCGACGATACGGCGGCGGACAAGATGGGCGGGCTCCCGTGCGGCTGGCTGATCAAAGACGTTAAGGGCGAGCCCATGAAGGAGCCGCCGCATCCGCCACTTGCACAGGGCAAGGTTCGCCATGTGGGCGATCAAGTCGCCGTGATTATCGCCGAGACCTATAACCAGGCGAAGGACGCGGCCGAGTTGCTGGAAGTGGATTACGACGTGCTGCCCGCCGTCGTGGACGCGGTGGAGGCGCTGAAGCCGGGTGCGCCGCAGGTGCACGACGGCGCGCCGAACAATCGCTGCTATCTCTGGTCGCTCGGCGACAAAGCCGCGACCGATGCCGCCTTCGCCAAGGCGCATCACGTCACCAAAATCGATATCACCAACAATCGCCTGATTCCGAACGCGATCGAGCCGCGCGCGGCGCTCGCGCACTACAACCGCGCGGACGAGAGTTACACGCTGTATGTGGCGAATCAGAATCCGCACGTCGAGCGCCTGCTCATGACGGCCTTCGTGCTGGGTCTACCCGAGCACAAAGTGCGCGTCATCGCCCCCGACGTCGGCGGCGGTTTCGGCTCGAAGATCTTTCTCTACGCGGAAGACGTCATCGTCACTTGGGCGTCGAAGAAGGTGAATCGACCCGTCAAGTGGACCGCGGACCGCTCCGAGGCGTTCCTGAGCGACGCGCACGGGCGCGATCATCACACGCATGCGGAGCTCGCGATGGACAAGGACGGCAAGTTCCTCGGCTTGCGCGTGAAGACGATCGCGAACCTCGGCGCGTATCTCTCGACGTTCGGCTCGTCGGTGCCGACCTACCTCTACGGCACGCTGCTCGCCGGGCAGTACACCACGCCCGCGATCTATGTCGAAGTCGATGCGGCGTTCACCAACACCACGCCGGTCGACGCCTATCGCGGCGCGGGACGCCCGGAGGCGACGTACGTGCTCGAGCGCATCGTTTCCCAGGCGGCGCGGGAAATGAATCTCGACCAGGCGGAAATCCGCCGGCGCAATTTCATCACGGCGTTCCCGTATCAGACGCCGGTCGCGTTGATGTACGACATCGGCGACTACAAATCCTGTCTCGACAAGGCGCAGAAATTGGCGGACGTCGCCGGGTTCCCGGCGCGGCGCGCCGAGGCCGAGAAGCGCGGCAAAAAGCGCGGGCTCGGTTACTCGACTTATATAGAAGCATGCGGGCTCGCGCCTTCCAACATCGCGGGCGCCTTGGGCGCGCGCGCGGGTTTGTTCGAGGCGGGCGAGATCCGCGTGCATCCGACCGGCAGCGTCACGGTCTTTACCGGTTCGCACAGCCACGGCCAAGGCCACGAGACCACCTTCGCGCAAGTCGTCGCCGCGCGGCTCGGCATTCCGGTCGAAAGCGTGGACGTGGTGCACGGCGATACCGGGCGCATTCCGTTCGGCATGGGCACTTACGGTTCGCGTTCTATCGCCGTAGGCGGCGCCGCCATCATGAAGGCGCTCGATAAGATCGAAGCCAAGGGCAAGAAGATCGCGGCCCATTTGCTGGAAGCGGCGGAGAGCGATATCGAGTTCAAGGACGGAAAATTCACCGTCGCCGGCACGGACAAGAGCGTGCCCTTCGGCGGCGTGGCGTTTTCCGCATACGTGCCGCACAACTACCCGCTCGATAAGCTCGAGCCCGGCCTGAACGAAACCGCGTTCTACGATCCGGGGAACTTCACCTATCCGGCCGGCACGCACATCGCCGAGGTGGAGGTCGATCCGGAAACCGGCGTGGTGCAGATCGTGAATTTCAGCGCGGTCGACGACTTCGGCAACATCATCAACCCGATGATCGTCGAAGGGCAGGTGCACGGGGGTCTGGCGCAGGGCATCGGTCAGGCGATGCTCGAGAACTGCGTGTACGACCAGGAAACGGGTCAGCTCCTCACCGGCAGCTACATGGACTACGCCATGCCGCGGGCGGCGGATCTTCCGAGCTTCAAGGTCGACACCCATGTGACGCCGTGCACGCACAATCCGCTCGGCGTGAAGGGTTGCGGCGAGGCGGGCGCGATCGGCTCGCCGCCGGCGGTGGTGAACGCGGTTATCGATGCGCTCGCGCCGCTCGGCGTGAAGCATCTGGAAATGCCGTTGACCCCGGAGCGCGTGTGGCGCGCCATCCAGGGCAAACCCACCAAAGTCGCCTGAGCGCAGGAGAGGAAACATGTACGCATTCGAATTTCATCGTCCGAAGAGCGTGAGCGAGGCGGCGGCGCTGCTCGCAAAATCGAAAGGCAAGCTGATCGCCGGCGGACAGAGTCTGGTCGGCGCCATGAAACTGCGCCTGGCCTCGCCCGAGAACCTCGTCGATCTCGGCGGCGTCGCGGAGCTGCGCGGGATCAAGCGCGAAGGCAATGCGATCGTGATCGGTGCCGGCACCCGCCACGCGGAAGTGGCGGCGTCGAAGGACGTGCAAAGCAGCATTCCCGCGCTCGCCGCATTGGCCGGAGGCATCGGCGACCGGCAGGTGCGCAACATGGGCACGATCGGCGGATCGCTCGCGAACAACGATCCGGCGGCGGATTATCCCGCCGCCGTACTGGGATTGGGAGCCACGATCCGCACGAACAAGCGCACCATCGCCGCGGACGACTTCTTCAAGGGCATGTACGAAACCGCGCTCGCGCCGGACGAGCTGATTACGGCGGTCAGTTTTCCCGCGCCGAAGAAGGCGGCGTATATCAAGTTCCGCAATCCGGCGTCGCGTTTCGCGCTGGTCGGCGTCTTCGTGAGCCAGGATGCGAGCGGCGTGCGCGTCGCGGTGACGGGCGCGGGTTCCGCCGGCGTATTCCGCGCGACGGCGCTGGAGCAGGCGTTGGCGAAAAACTTCTCGCCGGATGCGGTGAAGGGAATCAAAGTCGATACCGCGAAGCTGAATACCGATCTGCACGCGACGGCGGAGTACCGCGCGCATCTTATTACCGTGCTTGCGGGCCGGGCGGTCGCGAAGGCGTCGTCATAACCCTCGCTGCGCACCAGGCATTGGCTCCGGAAGGTCTGGTTGAATTCGGAAGCCGTCATTGCGAGCGAAGCGAAGCAATCTCATCTGATTCCAGATTTGGAGATTGCTTCGTCGCCTACGGCTCCTCGCAATGACACTTCGGAACGTCGCCGGCGTCGTTAACCACGGTACGTCTGTCTGCTCTCGTTCCCTCCTCTCGCCGGGAGGGAACGGGCGCCAGACGTTTGATAAGCTCTTTTTATGACCTCCCTCAAGACACCCGCCTCGGTCGACGAAGTATTGCAACTGCTCGCCGCGCACGACTACGTCGCCGAGCGCCGGCTCGCGACTACGCTTTTCCTCAGCCTGCGCATGGGCCGCCCGTTGTTTCTCGAGGGCGAAGCCGGCGTCGGCAAAACCGAGATCGCCAAGGTGCTGGCGCAGGGCCTGCATCGCGATCTCGTGCGGCTGCAATGCTACGAGGGCCTCGACACGGCGAACGCCGTGTACGAGTGGAACTACCCGCGCCAGATGATCGAGATCCGTCTCGCGGAAGCGGCGGGCCAGGCGAACAAGGAACAGTTGAGCGGCAGCATTTTCACCGAGCGCTTCCTCATCAAGCGGCCGCTGTTGCAGGCGTTACAACCGGACGACGGCCGGGCGCCGGTGCTCCTGATCGACGAGCTCGATCGCGCCGACGAGCCGTTCGAGGCGTATCTGCTCGAAGTGCTTTCCGATTTCCAGGTGAGCATACCGGAGATCGGCACCATCAAGGCGAAAGAACCGCCGCTCGTGGTGATCACGTCGAATCGCACGCGCGAGATTCACGACGCCGTGAAGCGGCGTTGTCTTTATCACTGGGTGGACTATCCGGACAAGGCGCGCGAGTTTGAAATCGTGCGCCGCAAAGTACCGCAGGCCGGCGAGCGCTTGAGCAAAGAGGTCGTCGCCTTCGTCGCGCGCCTGCGCGCGATGGATTTGTTCAAGCTGCCGGGCGTGGCGGAAACCATCGACTGGACGCGCTCGCTCACCGAGCTCGACAAGACCAATCTCGATCCGGAGGCCGTGGTGACGACGCTCGGCGTCCTGCTCAAATACCAGGACGATATCGCCAAGCTCGATGCACAAACCGCGGCGCGCCTCGTGGAAGAAGTGCGCGCAGAAGTGGCGCGCGTATCCTAAATGGAGCCGGAAACCAAAACCGGACGGCTGGCGGATAACATCGTGCATTTCGCGCGCGTATTGCGCCGCGCGGGCCTGCCCATCGGTCCGGCCAAAATCATCGATGCGTTGAATGCCGTGCAGGCGGTAGGCGTCGAACGGCGCGACGACTTTCGCTACGCGCTGTCGGCGGTCTTCGTGAATCGCCGCGAGCATCAGGAGATGTTCGACCAGGCGTTCCAGGCGTTCTGGCGCGATCCCCGGCGCGTCGAGCAGATGTTGCAGGATCTGATGCAGCTGATGGGCGGCCTGCGGCGCGTGGAAGGCGAGCGGCCGAAGCTCCCGGAGCGACTGGCGCGCGCGTTGTTGCCGGACGCCGCACTTCGGCCGCGCAGCCGCGAGGAAGCACCGCCGGAGATTGAAACCGACGCGCGCTTGACGGTGTCGACGCGCGAAGTGTTGCAACGCAAGGATTTCGCGAGCATGACGAGCGAGGAGCTGGAGGAGGCGAAGGCCGTGCTGCGCAAGCTGCGGCTGCCGCTGCCGGAGTTGCCGGCGCGCCGGCTGCAAGCGAAGACCCGCGGGCGCATCGATTTGCGCGGCACGCTGCGGCAGATGACGAAACAAGCGGGCGCCGTGGTGCCGTTTCGCCGGCGCGCGCCCGATACGCGCCATCCGACGCTCGTCGTGTTGTGCGACGTCTCGGGGTCCATGGAAAGCTACACGCGCATGCTGCTGCACTTTATTCATGCGGTGACCAACGATCGCGATCGCGTGTACACGTTTCTCTTCGGCACGCGCCTGACCAACATCACGCGGCATTTGCGTCATCGCGACGTCGACGTCGCCCTGGCCGGCGTTTCCAACGCGGTCGCGGACTGGGCGGGCGGCACGCGCATCGGCGCTTGCCTGAAGGAATTCAACCAGCGCTGGGGGCGGCGCTTGCTCGGCCAGGGCGCGGTGGTGCTGCTGATCAGCGACGGCCTCGACAGCGACGCCGGCGAAGGTCTGCGGCAGGAAATGGAGCGGCTCGGCCGCTCGAGCCGGCGGGTTGTCTGGCTGAACCCGCTGCTGCGTTACGACAAGTTCGAAGCGCGGCCGGCGGGGATACGCGCGATGTTGCCGTACGTGGATGCGTTTTTACCGGTGCACAATCTCGCGAGCCTGACGCAGCTCGGCGCCGTGTTGCGCTCGCTCGGCAAACAGGCGCCGCGTGCAAACGACGAACATCGGCGGACAGGAACCTGAACCATGGAAATGACGGGGGCACAAACGGTACCGGCTTCGCCGGAGCAAACCTGGAGAGCGCTCAACGACCCGGACACGCTCAAGGCCTGCATCGCGGGCTGCGACAGTATCGAAAAGCTGTCGGACAGCGAGTACCAGTTGTCGATGACCGCGAAAGTCGGTCCGGTCAGCGCCAAGTTCAAGGGCAGAATGCGCCTCGCCGACTTGAATCCGCCGAATTCGTACACATTAAGTTTCGAGGGGCAGGGCGGCGCCGCCGGATTCGCCAAAGGCGCCGCGAAGGTCAACTTGGCGCCCGAGGGAACCGGTACGCGGATCGCCTACACGGTGAGCGCGCAAATCGGCGGGAAGCTCGCGCAGATCGGCTCGCGCCTCATCGACGGCGCCGCAAAAAAGATGGCGGACGATTTTTTCAGTTGTTTCGCGAACAACCTCGGCGGCGCACCAGTGGCGGAAACGGCGCCTGGGCGGCAAGCCGCGGCCGGGGAAACATCGGGGCGAAACAGGTTTTGGCTTTGGGCCGCCGCTATAATAGTGGCGATCCTAGTACTGTATTTCATGGCGCGTTAGAAGCGTCATTGCGAGGAGCCCCGCACCTTGTGCATGCGAGTACATTGCTACTCTTTCGGCCTGCATGAAGAACAAGGTGCGGGGCGACGAAGCAATCGTCAACATCGTTAGATCTTCGCGGCGCAAGCGACGTCGAGCTGGCAGGAGGTTGTGATGGACAGTGTCGATCTGGAAGTGCTGAAGAACAGCGTGAAGTGGCTCGAGACGGGCCACAAGGTGACGCTCGTCACCGTGACGAAAACCTGGGGCTCGAGCCCGCGCCCGGCCGGCGCCATGCTCGCCCTGCGCGACGACGGCCTCGTCTCCGGTTCCGTCTCCGGCGGCTGCATCGAGGACGATCTCATTCATCGCGCGCGCACGCACACGCTCACGGGCACGAAGCCCGAGGTCGTCACTTACGGCGTTAGCGGCGAGGAGGCGCGCAAGTTCGGCCTGCCCTGCGGCGGCACCATTCAAGTGGTGTTGGAACCGCTGGCGCGGGCGGCGCCGATGCAGGCGTTACTGGAGAAAGTCGAACAGCGCGCGCTGGTTGCGCGCGAGCTCGATCTGGCGACGGGGGCGAGCGACTTGCGCGCCGCGAAGGCGGACGAAGCCCTGCAGTTCGACGGCAAGCGCCTCGTCACCGTGCACGGGCCGCGCTATCGCCTGATCATCATCGGCGCCGGACAGCTTTCGAAATTCATCGCGCAGATCGCGCTCGGGCTCGATTATCAAGTCACCGTCTGCGATCCGCGCACGGAATACATGGACCTGTGGGACCTGCCCGATGTGACGCTCGTGCGCGAAATGCCGGACGATCTCGTGGTGCGGCTGAAGCCCGACGCGCATACCGCGGTGATCGCGCTCACGCACGATCCCAAGCTCGACGACATGGCGCTCATGGAAGCGCTCAAGTCCGACGCGTTTTATGTCGGCGCGATCGGTTCGCGCGTCAATAACGACAAGCGCCGCGCGCGGCTGCGGGATTTCGACGTCGCGGAAGAGCAGATCGCACGGCTGCACGGGCCGATCGGCCTTTACATCGGCAGCCGCACGCCGCCGGAGATCGCGATCTCCATTCTTGCCGAGATGACCGCCTTCAAAAACGGCGTCGTGCTCCCCGACGAAGTGCGGGTGGAAGTGGCGAAACGCGCACAGGCGACCGCGCCCGGCTGCGTCATCGAGGCGTAGTCGTCACTCGAATTCCGGCGGGCTCGCCGGGAGCGGCTCGCGACCGGTCGGCCCCTGATAGACCGCGATTTCGTTAACGACGTCGCGCACGCCTTCGATGTACCACACGTCGCGCTCGACCATGCGCTTTTCCTCGTTCGTCGCGACGAGCCCGCGCAACACGACATGACCGTCGCGCACCCGGCACGTCACCTGGTCGGAGTGCACGATCGGGTCCTTGTTCAGCACCAGCTCGATGGCCTCGCGTATTTCTCCGTCGTTGTCGGCTTCCGCCGGATTGATCTCGATTTGGTTCACGACGTCGCGACAACCGGGCGCCCACCAGGCGAGCACGGCGGCGAGGCGCTTATAAGCGAGGCTCATTACCCGGCCGCGTAGCGTGATGACGCCGCCGGCGACGTCGGCCTCGATCGAGCCGCTCGGCTCGTCGAGACGGCGGGCCACCTCGTCGGCGTCGCCCGCGAGACGGCAGGCGATGTTCAAACCGAGAAACGCCGGCTCTTCCATGAGATGCCGGCAGACGGCATCGCGTATCGTGCCGTCGCCGACACGCGTCGCCGGCCGCACGTGCAGGTGATCGTCGACGCGCGGCACGCCGCGCACGGTCTTGGCGCATTCGATCGCCAAGCGCTTTTCTTCGATGCTCGTGACTTCGCCGTCGAGCACGACGCTCTCGTTTTCCACGTGCACGTCGATCGGAGAGCGGTGCAAGTTGATCCGCCGGCTGTGTTCGAGCGCGGCGCGGACTTCTTTGGCGATTTCGCTGGCGGTCATGGCTAATTCCTTTTTATTTACGAGGGAGAGCGTTCCGTCGTCACTACCACAGGTATTTCGAAGGGCGCGCCGGTACGGAGTTCCGCTGAGCGTCGGCCGGCGGTCCGCTCATGCGGGCTTTACCACCATCAAGTAATAAGTGACGACCATGGCGGCGAACGCGGGAATGCCGAGCGCGGCCCAGAGCCGTGCGTAGCGCCAATACCGCGTCGGCAACGCCGTGGCCCGTTGCGCGGCCGCCGCGCGCGCGACGTCGCGCATGCGGATTTGCAGCCACACGACCGGCAGCCAGCACGCGCCGGCGAGCACGTAGAGGACAAGCGACCAGCCGATCCATCCGCGCGACCAAGGAACGCCGAGTTGGCTGGCGAGATACAGCCCGGACAGCGGCTGGAAGATCACCGTCGGGGCCGTGAACAGCCAGTCGGCGATCACGACGTAGCCCGCCACCACGCTGATCGCTTGCACATTGCGGCTGCGGTTCGCGAAGAACATATAGAACGCGCTGCCAAGCCCGGTGCCGAAGAGAAACGTGGCGGACAGGATATGCAGCCATTTGACGATCACGTATTCCACTCGTCCTCCGGCATGAGCGGCATCAGCAGCCCGATCAGTATAGGAGCATTTTTAACGAGCGGCCCGAAAGGATGCAGCCAGAATTCGGGGAGCGCATACGCAATTATCGCACTGTAACCGAGCACGAGCGCGATCTGCGTTTGCCATAAGCGGCGGCGGTGGCGCACGCGAACGTGGCGACGCCTAACGCGAGATCGACGTCGGCTGCGCCGTACAACACGAGCGGCGCCCAAGTCCCAATGATGCCGACGCGCGCGAGCAGCGCGTAGCTTTGCTCTGTCGGATAGATACCGAGCGCGACGAGGCCGCTCGTGATCCACACGAGAGCGATGCTCGCGCGCAGTAGCGGCAACAGCCACGTGAGGCGGGCCGCTCGCCGCGCCATCGACGCCGCTTGCGGCTCGATGAACTCGCGCGGCCGCCGTGGAACGTGTTCGAGCAGCGTCGTGATGGAATCGGCTTCGGCGGTATTGCCGCGCAGCAGCATGTCGATCCGGTACGTGCGCGACGCCGCCGCGGCTTGTGAACGAGCAGGTACAAAAACGACGGGCCGTGTCAAATACGCTCGGGTGCGGCGGGAGGCGTCGCGTGCACGGGTCGCGCGCCGCGGCGCTATTGGCGCAACGCGTTGAGCAACCGCTCGAGGACGCGCACGTCGAGCGGTTTGACGAGATGCAGATCGAAACCCGCCTCGGCGGAGCGCTCCTTGTCGCGCTGTTGCCCGAAGCCGGTCAGCGCGAAAAGCCGCAGGTTCTTGCCGTGCTCGCGGCGCAGCTGGCGGGCCAGCTCGTAACCGTCCATTCCCGGCAGGTCGATGTCGATGAACGCGACGTTCGGATGAAATTGTCGAGCCGTATCGAGCGCCGTCAGGCCGTTGCTCACGGAGCGTACTTCGCTGCCGCTCAATTCCAACAAGACACGGAAACTTTCGGCGACGTCGGGATCATCTTCGACGGCGAGCACACGGCACGGATGCTTAGGAGAAACGCTACCCTTGGTTTCGTTTGTGGAATTCATCTTGGGTTCTCCTCTTCGGATCGATGAAATGAAACGGGGCTCCCTGCCTCGTCCCAAACGAGTACGGTCGGTGTTGTTATTATTCTGCCATGTCCGTGTGACGAATACTTGAACGTTTCGGTTTGCAATGTCCGTGCGAATGTATCAGGACGTTTCGCCAGCCGACGGATGCCGGCGGTAACGCCGGCGGACGCATGGAATTTGCCGTCGGCGACGAAAATCGCGTCGGCGTCGACCGCGACGTGCGGGAATTGCCGGCTCAATTGGTCACAAAAGTTCCAATGCGTGGCCACGCGGTGGCCGTTCAAAAGGCCGGTGGCCGCCGGCGGAAAACGCCGGTGCCAACCGATACGACAAGCGGCGTTTTCTCCGCGAATTTATGCAGAGCGGCGGCGACGCGCTTGTTGTCAACCGCTTCGAGCGCCAACGCGTCCCGCGATGATCAATGTTTGCGACGGTCGGGTGATGGGGGTAGGGGCTGCGCGACGCAAGGATCGGAACACCCGAAAGCGCGTCGATGCGACCGGCGACCGGCGCGGCGATCTCGATGAGGTAAGGCTTCGGCTTGCCCTTCGCCTGGACCGACCCATTGGCGGCAGGCGAAGACGTCGAGCGGTCCCACGACGTCCAGCGTCTGCGCGAGGGAAACGTCGGCATCATCACGCGATGGTGTGGGGAGAAATCGGTTCGGCGCGGCGACGTTAATCAAACCGTCCCTTGGCCCAATGCCAAAGACAAAAAATTCCGCCAAGCCGACTAACCACACTCTCGTCAGGGCGGATAGCATTCGGGCAGCTTGAAAAGTAAGGGGGTCGTCCGCATGGAGGGTTGCGCTCATGGCTAGAGATATCTCCCGCACCCGGTCTTTTCGTCTGGTGAGCGACAGTCGCCGGGGCACTCCTGCGGCCGACGCAAACGCGACTGCTTCCGATCAGCGGCTTCTCGACGCTTACTCGCGTGCGGTCGTGCACGTGGTCGATAGCGTGGGGCCGGCGGTGGTGAACATCGCCGTCGGCCGGCCGACTCCCCGCGGTGAACAAAGCGGCGCCGGTTCCGGCGTCGTCGTCGCGCCGGACGGGTATATCCTGACCAACAGCCACGTGGTCCAGCGCGCCACCCGTCTCAGCGTTGGCTTCACCGATGGCACGACGCGTCCCGCGCAGGTGGTCGGCACGGATCCCGCGACCGATCTCGCCGTGATCCGCACCTATGATTCCGGGCTCGCCTACGCACGTCTGGGCGACTCCGCCCAGGTGCGCGTCGGGCAGCTCGTCATTGCCATGGGGAATCCGCTCGGTTTCGAGTCGAGCGTGTCGACGGGCGTCGTGAGCGCGCGCGGGCGGGCGATGCGGTCGCAAGAAGGCCGGCTGATCGAGAACATCATTCAGCATACGGCGCCGCTGAATCCGGGCAATTCCGGCGGTCCGTTGCTCGATTCGCACGGTAACGTGATCGGCATCAATACCGCCATCATCGCGATGGCGCAGGGGATTGGGTTTGCCGTGCCGGCCAACACGGCCAATGCCGTACTTTCACAAATCCTCCAGTTCGGCCGCGTACGCCGCGGTTATCTCGGCATCGGCGGACGCTTGCGTCCTCTCGACCGGCGCTTGGTGCGCGCACTCGAGCTTCCCGCCGACCAGGCGGTGGAGGTCGCGAAAATAGATCCCGGCAGCCCGGCAAGCGCGGCGGGCATACGCGCCGGAGACATTATCGTCGCCATGAACGACAAGCCGGTGCGGAATGTAGACGACCTGCATCGGATGCTGTCGGAATGGCCGCTGGGCGAGCCGGTCCACCTGCAAATCCTGCGCGGCAAGGAACTGCTGACCATCCAAGCGCGTCCGGTCGAGCCGGCAACGGCCTGAGACCGTTGCGGCGCGACTCCGGACGCCCACATTTCTATCGGAAAGTATGGAAAGATAGCGCATCTTTCTGATAGGCAAAAAATAAAAATATGACTAGAACGGCGTTCGTTACCGGCAGTACCGGGTTCGTCGGAATTAATCTGGTCGACCAGCTGGTGCGGCAAGGCTGGCGGGTTTATGCCCTGCACCGATCCGACTCGGAACTCAGGTACCTGCAACGGTTCCCGGTCGAGCGGGTCGAGGGCGACATTAACGACATTGGGTCCCTGGTTCGCGGCGTGCCGCGTAATGTCGATGCGGTCTTCCACGTCGCCGGCAACACGAACATGTGGTCGCGCCGTAACGCCGAGCAGGACCGCGTGAACATCGACGGCACGCGTAACGTCGTCGAAGTGGCGTTAAAGTCGGGGGCAAAGCGCCTGGTGCACACCTCGAGCATCTCCGCGTACGGCAACCACGAAGGGCGCATCGATGAGAGCGCCGAGCAACGGGGCCGTACATCGTGGATCAACTATCAGCGTTCCAAATTTCTCGCCGAAGAAGAAGTACGGAAAGGTATCTCCCGGGGTCTGGACGCCGTGATCATCAACCCCGCTAGTATCTTCGGACCGTACGATACCAGTAGTTGGGCGCGCCTGATCCGGCTGGTCTATACCGGGAAACTTCCGGGCGTGGCGCCGGGCGCTTTATCATTCTGTCATGTGCGTGAAGTCGCGAAGGCGCACATCGCGGCATGCGAGCGCGGCCGCCGCGGTGAGAATTACTTGCTCGGAGGAACCGACGCGACTTTGTTGCAGCTCGTTCAAATCATTGGAGAGGTTACCGGTCGTAAAGTCACGAATCGAACGACTCCCGCGATAGCCATGCAGATCGCCGGTCACGTCGCGAATTGGCGCTCCTACGTCACCCGGAAACCGCCGCGCATCACGCCCGAAATGGTCCGCATGACGACACGCACCATGTACTGTGACAGCTCGAAGGCGGAGCGCGAGCTCGGCTTCAAACGTGAAAGTCTGCACACCATGGTCAAGGACAGCGTGGATTGGCTGCGGCAGGAAGGGTTCTTGGATCGTTGGGCCGCCAGCGCGTGACGGACAGAAAACCGAACTGGCCGCTGATCCTGGTCGCTATTGGTGGTATCGGCACCGCCATTATCACCGTGTTGTGGCCGGCGATTACCGCCCTGGCGCTCCTGGTGCTGTTCGCCGGGTGGTCGATCGTGCGAGGTATCTTCGAAGTTTGGGCCGCCGTCCGGTTACGCAAGGAAATGGAAGGCGAGTGGCTGCTGGGCGCGGCGGGCGTATTGTCCGTTGTTGTCGGGGTATTGCTTATCGCGTGGCCCGGCGCCGGACTGCTCGCCCTCGTATGGTTGATGGCCTTTTACGCCATCTTGGTTGGAATCGTTTATATCAGCCTGGGATACGAGCTGGGACATCCCGGCAAACCGCTTCGGCATGCGCCCGCGTCGTAGTGAAAGCGGGGGAGCGGAAATCTAACCGCCGGCGCGCCGCTCGCAAGCGGTCCCGTCGTGATTGGCTCGGCGTTATCGGTTTGCACCGGGCGGGTGGTCAGCGATCCAGCCAGGCGAAAAGGGCCGCGAATACGGCCTCGCGTATTTCCTTTTTCGACAGCACCAAGTCGTGAAAGCCTCCGGGGAAGGCGAGGACCGTGACGTCCTTGCCGAGCTCGGGACTCCAGCGCGCGATATCGCGCCAGTTGAGCACGATGTCGGCTTCATCAGAATGCATGGAAAGAACCGGGCACGGGATCGCGAGGCCCTTGTGTACTTTTGCCTGCGCCTCGCGAATCGCTCGGACCCAACCGTAGTACGCCGGAAAACCTTCGATCGGCTTCAGTTGCAGGGCGAAGTCCCACTCGCCGCCGTAATTCTGATGAATGCTTTTCGGATACTTGGGGCTCACGGCGCGCGGGTCGTTGAGAAAAGGAAAAAAGCGCCCGACGACCGACCCGATCGAGAGCTTGGCGCGCCGCATTCGTGGCACATTGAAGTCGAAGAAGGGGCTGTTGAGCCAGAGCGCTTTGATTTGCTTACGCCGCTCACCCTCATGCGCATAGAGTGAACTGATCAACCCACCGGTCGAGTGCCCCGCGAGCACCGCAGGCGCGCCAATAATCAAAAGTGCTCGCGTAATATCCGCGTAGTACTCCTTGATCGACTTGCAAAAATTCGGATGTTGATGAGGCCGCAGGGAACGGCCGTGCTTGCGCAGATCGATGGCATAGAAGGCATAGCCTTCCCCCGCGAAGCGCTCCGCCATGTGGCGTTGAAAGAAGTAATCGATGAAACCGTGCACGTACAGTACCGTCCCCTTGGGCGCGGAAGCGACCGGCAGACGCACTAGGGTCGCGACCACGGGACCGTCGTAGTCGTTCGGAAACGGCAGTTCCTGCTTTTCGAAGCCGGGAAGCAGAGGATCCGGTTGCCAACTCACGTTATCGAGGCCTCGGAATTTTTATTGTGCAACGGCGGCGAGTTATAAAATTAATCTTACCGAATTCCCAAGACGCAAAGTACCGTGTAGAACCATCACGAGACCAGGGGCGCGAGCGGCAAGTCGTGATCCCGCGCGAAGCGTGACCAGTACTCGTCGGGTTCGGTCGCAAAATGTTGCGCCAGGCGTTCGTACGACGGTTCGGCGATATTGAGCGCCTTGAGGAGGCGTTCATAGAAGTGAGGCTCCAGTGCGGCAACCGCGAGCCAACCGTTCTTGGTCCGGTAAAGGTTATAGCCGGGAAACCCGCCTCCGAGCACGGCTCCCGGACGCGTCAGGCCGGCGGCGAGGGGTGCGGCGAGGCGCGCGGCGGCATCGGCAAGGGCGACTTCGACGTATTGCCCGGTTCCTGTTCGGGTCCGCTCTAGTAACGTGGCCAGCGCGGCGAGGGCGGCTTGTTCGCTGCCGGCGACGTCGGCGAACAAGGTGCGCGGCAGCACCGGGGGCTGCAGTAATCCATTGGCGGCGAGATACGTGAGATCGTGACCGGCGGCGCTCTGGTGCGGCGCACCGTGCCCGACGATGGCGACGTGACAAAGCGATGGGTGGCGCGCGTGCAGTTCCGCCCAGTCCATTTTCAGCCGGGCCAGCGCCGCCGGCCGTTGCGATGTCAGCAGCAGATCCGCGCCGCCGAGGAGTTCCTGCATGCGCGCTTGCCCGGATGTCGTCTTGAGATCGCACGTCTCCACGGTCGCGCCTTGGACCAGCTCGGCGTACCAATCGGGACTCCAAACGCGCAGCGGATCGCCGTCCGGCGGCTCGACTTTAACTATCGCGGCGCCCAGTTCGCGCAATCGCTCCGCCGCCATCGGGCCGGGCACATTGAGCGCGAGCGTGACGACCCGCTTGCCCGCAAGCGGCGCCATCCCGGAAAACATTCAGGCGGCGCTCCGCTGTTTCAGCAGATCCCGAATCTCGGCGAGCAATTGCTCTTCGCGGCTGGGAGGCGGGGGAGCGGCCGCCTCGGCCTTCTTCGTCTTCATGACGTAACCGAGAAATTT
>Ga0070741_10007002_pt1 | contig 23731 bp, 22 predicted proteins | sample Coa_R1_4_FD_66440 | JGI IMG/M metagenome (GOLD analysis project Ga0070741, IMG submission 66440) | Surface soil microbial communities from Centralia Pennsylvania, which are recovering from an underground coalmine fire - Coalmine... | ecosystem: Environmental > Terrestrial > Soil > Unclassified ...
AGGCGGCGGTGGGGGCGGTGGTGGTGGGGGCGGCGGCGAGGTCGGGGGCGGCGGCGGTGTTGGCGCCGGCGTCGCGGTGGCGGGCACCTGGCGCACGGTGAATTCGATGGCGTTGGTCAGCGTGGCGCCGGCGTATAGCTCGACGCGGTACTGGCCCGCTGGCTCGGAGCCATCACGGTACCAGACCAGCGTGTTGTACCACACCACCGGCGGCGGCGCCGGTGGCTGCGGGCTCACCTCGCCCAGAAACGCGCCCGCGGGCATGCGGAAGACGCGCAGCCGGAAGTCGCTGACCGAGGCCAGGCGCTCGACGTACAGCGCGGGCTGGTCGCGGTCCGAGAGGAGGGTGACTGGCGTCGGCACGTCGGACGGAGAGGGCGGCACAACCGCCAGGTAGACCCGTCCAAAGGTGCGCTCCCCGAGCTGGGCGTTCGGGCTGGCGCGGGAGGGCCCCGGAGTGCCTGCGGGTGTGGGCGTCGCCGTCGGCGCTGCGGTCGGCGTGAGCGCCTGTCGCGCCTGCTGCAGCGCCTGCTCGATCTGGCCGAGACGCGGATCGCCCGCGGGGAGGTAGACGCGGGCCTCCTCGAGGTCCTGGATCGCACCGCGGTAGTCACCGCGGCCGAGTTTCTCGAGTCCGGAGCGGAGCAGCGGATCGGCCCGCTGGGCCAGGCCAGCTTGCGGATCCGGCGTCGGCGCGACCGGCGGCGCCGGGGCGAAGGGGTTGCATCCTACCAGCAGTATCAGGAGTAAAATGCTCGCGACCAGCGGGGCCGATAGCAGCGCTCGCCGCAGCTTCATCGCTTGCCCGTCTCCTTGTGCGAGATCGCCGACGCGAGGCCGCCGCGAGCGCCGAGGATTCTCCCGAGCGGCCGTGCAGCCACCCGCTCGGGGACGTGGATGGGACGGCGAGCTGAATCGCCCTACGGTATACCGCGACTCAACCTGCAGTCAACCAGAGCTTGACGACGCTCGTGCGGTCGCCGACACGACGATCCTCTATGGTGAATAGCACACGACAAAAACAAGATGCTAGGTACACAAACGGTTAACGGCTACAAGATCTTGTGCAGGGCTCGCGCCGACGGCACTCCGGGCGCGGAATTGCTGGAGGCTCGCGTCCGTGGCCGAGTGTCAAGCCTGGTAAGCTTTCCTGATTCTTCACCGTGATCCAGCCGTGATCCCCTGGGGCCAGATGCCCGGAGGCGGCGGAGGCAGGCGGCATGCAAGACATCCCCCGGCGCAAGCTGGAGCACGTCGAGATCACGACGCGGCACCCGGTCACCGCTTCGACCGGGCCCGGCTGGGCCGACGTGCAGCTCCTGCACGCCTGCCTGCCGGAGATCGACAAGGACGAGATCGACCTCGGCGTGGACCTGCTGGGATGGCGGCTGCGCGCCCCGATCGTGATCGCCGGGATGACCGGAGGGCATCCACAGGCGGCGCCGATCAACGCGGTGCTGGCGCGGGCGGCCGAGGCGTTCGGCTTAGCGATGGGGGTCGGCAGCCAGCGCGCCGCAGTGCGGACACCCGGGCTGGCGGCAACCTACGCCATCGCGCGCGACCACGCGCCGACCGCGCCGCTGTTCGCCAACGTGGGGCTGCCTCAGCTCGTCGATCAGCCCGAGCAGCCGGCGCTGTCGCTGGACCAGATCGAGGCCGCCGTAGCGTCGATCCGCGCCGACGCGCTGGTCGTCCACCTGAACTACCTGCAGGAAGTGGTGCAGCCCGAGGGCGAGACGCGGGCCCGAGGGACCCTGGCGGCGCTTGCCCGCCTGTGCGCCGCCCTGCGCGCGCCCGTGATCGCGAAGGAGACCGGGGCCGGCATGACCCGCCGCCAGGGGACGCTGCTCCGCGACGCCGGCGTCCGGGCGCTCGACGTCGGCGGCACCGGCGGCACCAGCTTCGCTCTCGTCGAGGCGCGGCGGGCGAGCGCGCGGGGCAACGCCGTCGCCGAACGGCTCGGCGAGCTGTACGAGGGCTGGGGGATTCCTACGGCCGTGTCGGTGGTGGAGACCGCCGGCCTCGGCCTGCCGATCATCGCTACTGGCGGGGTGCGCAGCGGGCTCGACGCCGCCAAGGCCCTCGCGCTCGGGGCCACCGCCGTGGGTGTCGCGCGCCCGGCGCTGAGCGCCGCGCTCGAGGGGTACGAGGCGCTGGCTCGCTGGCTGGAAGGCCTGATCGAGGAGCTGCGCGTGGCGCTGTTTCTTACCGGCTCGCCGAACGTGGCCGCGCTGCGGTCGCAACCGCGGGTGATCCTCGGGCCGACCCGCCACTGGCTGCGCCAGCTCGGGCATCCCCTCCCCTGATCGCAGGCGCGCTCGTCCGCCGGGCCACGGCGCACTCCGCCTCAGCCTGGCGGCTCGGCGCACCCGGAGCGTCCCACCCCTGGCCCAGCCGAGCCTCGAGCGCAGGACTCGCGGCGCTACAGCGGAAGGGTGGAGCGGCGAAACGGGAAGACGTGGATCTGGACGCCGCAGGTGAGATACAGCTCGACGGTCTTGGCAGCGACGACTTCCAGGATCGCAAAGTCGTCGCTGCAGTCGGTGGCGACGTCCAGGTACCAGCGGAGCCCGTCGGGCGCCTTGCGGTAGCTGAACCGCGCCTCTGGGAACCTGGCGAGCAAGGCGCTGCTCAGGGCGGTGAGGGCCGCTGCAGCGTCGGCCTCGTGACGTTCCCCTGACACGCCACCTCCTCGTCGAGCCGCTCGCGAACAGCGGCCACGAACTGCCGCGCCAGGAGAACCGCCCGCTCGGCGCTGGCCTGGCCGAGCAGCTCGATCTCGTAGTCTGCTTTGAGTCGCTCGTCCTGAAGCGCCTTGAGCGTCGCGCTGCTGCCCGGCGCCAGGTCGCCTCGGACGGAGGTCTCGTGACGGGCGTACTCGAGCAAGACGAAGTCGTGGCCCCAGTAGCGCGCCGTCGGCGGAGTGACTCCCGAGGCCACCAAGAGCGCAATCGCCGCCTGATATGCGCAGTAGTAGGCGCGGTTGGCTGCGTTGTTATACTGCCCGTGGTCCGCTGCGAGCTGCGCCCCAGCAAGGCACTGGTCCGCCTTGGCCAAGTACAGTTCCACGTCCATCTCGGTCGGGATTATACCACGACGGCCTTGTGGCCCCCGGGCCGAGGCGGACGAGCCGGCGGCAGGAGGGCGGCGTGCGACGGCCGCTGATCATCGCGCACCGCGGCGGGCGCGGGCTGGCTCCCGAGAACACCCTGGCCGCCTGCGCCCGGGCGCTGCGGCTGGGCGTGGACGCCATCGAGATCGACGTCCGCCTGACGGCCGACGACGAGCCGGTGGTGCTGCACGACGCTACCCTCGACCGCACGACGACCGGCCGCGGACCGATCGCCGCGCTGGACGCCGCGGCCGTGGGTAGGCTCGACGCCACCGTGGGTTGGCATGGCCGCGGCGTGAGGCCGCAGCCGCCACCGCTGCTGGCCGAGGTAGTCGCCCTGGTGGGCCGACGCGCCGCGCTGCACGTCGAGCTGAAGGGCGACCCGAGCGTCCCGGCGGCGCTCGTCGAGCGCGTGGTGCGCCTGCTGCGGCCGGTCGATCCCACACCCTTGCTCCTGTCCTTCGACTGGGACGCGCTCCGGCTCGCCCGCCGGCTGGCGCCGTGGCTGCCCACCGAGCCGCTGCTGGACGTCTGGCCCGCCGCGGCGCCAGTCCTCCTGGCGGAGCTGGCCCAGGCGCAGATGGACTGGCTCGGGCTTCGCTACGGACTGGCCTCGCCGGGACGGGTCGCGGCGGTCCAGGCTGCGGGCCTGCGGCTGAACGTCTGGACCGTCAATCGGGTGCCGTCGCTGGCTCGTGCGCTGCGCCTGAACGTCGACGCGGTCACCACCGACCGGCCCGATCGCCTGCTGGCGGTCCTTGCATCCCGGCCAACGAGTGCGTAGAGTAACACGAATCAACGCTGGCTCGTTCGTCGGAGGAGCGAATCGGTGGAAGACGACCCGCTGGCCGAGGCGGAACAGGACGATTTCGAGGCCGACCTCGGGCCGGCACCGCCAGGCGTCAAGCACTGCCGAGAGTGCACGATTCTGATCGGGCCGGGCTACGTGGAGAGCGAGCCCTTCCCCCATCCGGAGGGCCGGGGGTACGTCTGCTGGCGTTGCTTCGAGTCCTTGCAGCGCCGCGCGGAGCGACGCGCGCAGGCGGAGCGCCGAGGCCAGCCGCCGCCTACCGACACCCCCCTGCGGCGCATGCCCCGTCGCTAGCCCGCGCGGGACGGTACTCCTCAGTTGCGGGAGAAGCTTCCCGCGTTTCCGCTGTCCCGGCGGCTCAGGAGCATGCGCAGCACGCGCGTCTCCCGCCGCAGGTAGCTCAGCTCCTGGCGCAGGCGCGCGTCGGTCAGCGTCGTCTCGAGCAGGCCCTGACGCTCGCGGGCCGCGATCTGCAGGACCGCGCCCACCCGGTAAGACAGCGCCAGCGGATCGTCCGGGAACTCGATCGTCCGGCGCGGCTGCTCGGCTAGCGCGTAGACCGCCTGCAGGTACTCGTCGACGGCGCTCCGGACCGCCACGGCCAGCTCGGCGCACTCCTCGCTCGGCGGTTGATCGTCGTCCAGCCACTCCACGCGGGCCATGCGGTATGGGGTGATCTGGAGGTGTTCCACGCAACGGAAGCGGCGAGCGCCGACGGTGACGAGGTTCATCCGTCCTTCGGGCAGCCGCTCCACGCTGGCGATCTCCGCCATCGTGCCCACGTCGAACGGCGTCGCGGGGTCGCCCACTTCCTGCCCCTCCCGAATCAGGACGACGCCGAACCCCGCCTTGGTCTCCAGGCAGCGACCGATCATCTGCTGGTACCGCGGCTCGAAGATGTGCAGAGGCAGCGCCATGCCGGGGAAGAGCACGACGTTGAGCGGGAAAAGCGGGATGTCGCGCAGTTCCGCTGCCACACTCCCTCCAGAAGAACTTCACCGCCTCCATGGTGCGCTGTCGCCTCGTCCGCCGTCAAGGGCCGGTTCGCAGGGAACGCTGGCACGCGACCTGCGTTAGATGAGGAAGTAGCAGCGCAGTCAACGTTCCGTCCCGCGCTCGGCCCCTCCGGGTGGTCGGCGGGGCAGCAAGCGCCAGAACGGCGCGAGACAGAGAAAGGGGCAGCACGATGGCGAGCATCTTCTACATCATCGGCGTGATCGTGGTGATCGTGTTCATCCTGAGCTTCCTCGGTCTGCGGTAGTCCGGCTAGGCGGCGCCAGCGGGCGGGCGCAACGGAGGACCGCCGTCCTCCTGACCGACCTGGCCGTGCGGACGGAGGGCGACGCCTGATCGACCGGGAGCCTGGCTCGTGAGAGCCGAGAGCGGAGTGCTGGTGCGCTCCGCTCTTTCTCGTGTGGTCGAGCGCCGCTCTACGGCGCGGCCAGCCGCCGCAGCCCCTCTCGGTCGAGGACCTGGGCGTACTCCCCGTTCAATTGGACGAGCTTCGCGGCCTCGAGCAGGCGCAGCGCGCGCCGCAGGCCAGCCGAATCCATCCCCACGGCCGCGGCCAGCGGCGCGAGCTCGACGCGGGACGGCTGGCCCCCGCTGCTCGCCTCGCAGAGCTGGCGGGCGATGCGGATGGGAAGATCGACCAGCGCGATGTCGCTCATCAGGCGGTTGGTGGCGCGGAGGCGCGCGGCCAGCAGGCGTAACAACCGCAGGCTCGCTTGCGGCGAGCGGGCCAGCGCCTCGACGAACACGTCCCGCGCCACGTGATCCGCTACTGTAGGCTCCACGGCCGTGACCGTGGCGGTGTGCGCCCCGGCGTCCAGCGCGGCGACCTCGCCCACCGTGTTGCCGGGGCCGAGCACCGCCAGCACGATCTCCTGGCCCTCAGCCGTGAGCGTGGAGACTCTGAGCGCGCCCGAGCGGATGTGGTAGACCCCGCCGCCGGGCTCATCCTGGCGGTACAGGACCTCGCCGGGCGAGAAGCGGCAGGTCGCGGCCGAGCCGAGCAGCGCAGCCAGCTCGCGCGCCGGCAGCCCGCGGAACAGGTCGGGCACGGGGGCACCGCCGGACTGCTCGACGGTCCGACGGCGAACCGTCGTCGGGCGGAGCCGCCGCCCTCGCCCCCCGGCCGCGCGCGCCACCCACGATCGCACCCGCGACCGCAGCATAGGCGGGCTCCAGGGACTGGTGACGAAGTCCGTGTCCTCGGCCAGTAGCTCAGCAGCGCGGGCGGGGAGGTCGGCACCCACTACCGCCAGCACGGGAATGTCCGCTCCGACCGCCGTGCGACGCAGCTCCGCTGCCACCCGCAGCGGATTGGACACTTCGGTGCCCGCCACCAGCACCACGAGCGCCGGGTGCAGGCGCTCGACCGCCGCCGGCAAGCTCTCACCCGGACCGGGCGCGAGCAGCCGGTGGCCGTCCGGCGCCAGGGCGTCGCGCAACGCCGCCCAGTCGGGACCTTCGGCGCCCGCCACCAGGAGCCGCGCACCCCAGCCGGCGCCATCGCTGCCGAGGGTCGGCGCCGCGCTCGGCTGCGTCTCGACGTCCGCGCGTTCGGGCAGCACGATCTCCAGCCCCTCGGCCGCGGCCAGCACCTCGAGCGGGCTGGCGTGCCCCGCGGCTCGGCGGATGGCCGCCCGCGCCATAGCAGCAACCAGGCGATCGTCGTGCGTCGGGTCGTGGTGGAACAGGACGACCTGCTTCACGCCGGCCTGGGTCGCCAGGTCGGTCACGTAGCTGACCGTGCTGTGTCCCCAGCCGCGCTTGGCAGGATACTCCCGGTCGAGATACTGCGCATCGTGGATGAGCACGTCGGCCCCTTCGAGGAAGGCCAGGTGACGTGCGTCGCCAGGGTGCACCGGCGTCCAGGCCGCGCGAGGCGCCTGCCCCGGCCACCAGTACGGCTCGTGGTCGCTGGCATAGACGATTGTCGTGCCGCCCACGCGCAAGCGATAGCCCAGCGAGGGCGCCGTGTGGTTCAGGTACTGCGTCTCGACCGTGACGCCGCCGACCTGGAAGCGCCCTTCGCCGAGCTCGCGGAAGAGGATGCGCGCTCGCAGGTCGTTGAGCCGGACGGGAAAGTACGTGTACTGCATCTGGCCGGACAACGAAGCCTCCAGGGTGTCCTCGAGGCCGGGGGGCGAATAGACGTTGATCAAGCAGCCGGGCACGTAGGCCGGCCCGAAGAACGGAAAGCCCTGGATGTGGTCCCAGTGCGTGTGACCGATCAAGAGGTGGATGTCCGGGGGCTGGGCCTGCTCGGCCAGCAAGTGGGCCCCCATCTCGCGCACACCCGTCCCGCAATCGATGACCAGGCAGGTGCCGTCGTCCGCGCGCACTTCGACACAGGAGGTATTCCCCCCGAACCGCGCGGTGCGTGGGCCGGGCGTGGGCACCGAGCCCCGCGTGCCCCAGAACCGGATCTTCATCGCGCGCGCTCCGAACGCAACGGGTGCCCCGCCTGCCGGCGCAGGAGGGCTGCCGGCGTTATACGCATCGGGCGGTCATCGGTCAATTTTCGCACGCGCCGCGGCGCCTTCGCCTGCGCGTCGGCCCCGCAGATTCCCGGTCCGGTGCCAGAAGATAAGTGGTATATTACCTCGCGAGGCCTGCCACCCTCAGAGGCAGCAGCCCGGGTGCTAGACCCGGCTGCCAGATGCGAGGAGGTCACATGGCGACCTTTAACGATATGGCGGCGGACAACCCGAACATCCGGCAGCAGTACGACGAGTGGCGCGAGGCGCGAGTGGCAAACGGCGAAGATCCGGTGGACTGGGGCGCCTTCCGCGACCACCTGCTGGCGATCGGCGCGCCCGACCCGGGCATGCGGCCGCCCGACGACTTCGTCGGCGAGGACTTCAAGGCCGCGAACCCCGAGTGGACGCAGCGCTGGTACGGCTAACCGACCGCCAGCACCACACTGTGAGAAGGGCCTCGCGCGGGACGGGAGGCCCTTCTCGCGCGCTCTCGCTCGCGGGGGAGCGTCGCTAGCGGCCGGCCAGGACCCGCGGCGGCCAGTCCAGCACGGCCAGCGCGTTCGGACCACTCAAGACGACGTAGGCGCGCCCCAGCGCCCGCACGGGCACGACGGTGTGGGGCGCCTGTCCGATCACCCCCTGCCACCTCACCTCCTGCCCCGCCCCGTCGAGGACCGTGAGAGTATTGAGACGGGCGTCCGTGACCAGGACCTCATCGGACTCGACGTCCACGGTCACGCCGAGCGGCGCCGCTCCGAGGGGCCGCGAGCTAATCGTCCCGCTCCAACCGTCCACGGTGAACAAGGTACCCTGGTCGGCCCCCGGACTGGTGCCGTCCGCGACGTAGACGCGCTCAGTCCGCGGGTTTACGGCGACCCGCCAGGGCATCGAGCCGAGGGAGACCTGGCCGACAATCGTCTGGTCCTCGCCGTTCAGGGTCAGCAGCGTGTTCGCGACCCAGTTCGGCGCGTAGACGCGTCCGGACCCCGTACTCGTGGCAACGTCCATGAGGATGCCCGGCATGCTGACACGCGCCAGCGGCGCGCCCGACGACGCGTCGAGCACGCCGAGCGTATTGTCGCCCTCGTTCTGGACGTACAGTCGGCCGAGGGTAGCGTTCAGCGCCAGGCCCGCGGGATAAGGCCCGGTGGGCCAGGTAGCCTCGACCGCGCCGGTGGCCGCGTCGAGCACGGCCACCGCGTCGCCGCCCGCGGGGCCGCCGTGGAGCGTCACGTAGACGCGGTTCGCGGCCTCGTCCACCACCACGTTGTGCGGGTCCTTGCCCACTGGCAGCGTGGCGAGCACGCGGTTGTCGACGAGGTCGATCATGGTGACCGTGTCCTCGTCGCGGTTGGTCACGTAGGCGCGGCGGAGCGACGCGGAGACCCCGACCGCCCAGGCGCCGCGCCCGGCCGGCACGATGCCGAGCACGCTCGCGGCCGGTGGCGATGCCACCGCGCTCGGGGTCTGGTCGCCGCCGGGCGGTGTCTGCGCGGCCGGAGCGCTAGCTTCGGTGGTGGGCGCCCTGCTCGACGCGACAGGCGAGGGCTGCGCCGCCCGCAGCGATGGGGCTGCGCCGTCCGGGGCCGCCTGGCAGCCAGCCAGCAGCGCGAGCAGCACCGCGGCCAACCAGGCGGGCGAGCCGTGGGCGCCGCCAGCGCGGAGCGTTGCTGCGCGGCGCATCTGGACTGACTGACCAGCGGCGATAGCTACTGGAGTCCAACCGACTCCGCGGCCTCGCGGAGCACGCGCCAGGAGGCGAGCAGCGCGTCCCGCTCGCTCTGGCTCATCGGCGGCTCGAGCACCTTCTCACGCCCCCCCTTGCCCACGATGCACGGCAGCGACAAACACATGTCGTGCATGCCCAGCACGTTGTCGAGGAGCGACGAGATCGGCAGCACCTGCTTGAGGTCCCAGCGTACGGCGCGAATGACGGCGGCGATCGACGGCGCGACCGAGTAGAACGTGCCGCCCTTGCGCTTGATCACCTCAGCGCCGCCGAACCGCGTCGCCTCGATGACCTCGTCGAGCAGAGCCTTCGAATAGCCCGGGAACTGCTCGAGCGGGATACCGGCGACGTTGGCGCCCGTCAGCAGCGGCACCATGCTGTCGCCGTGCTCGCCCAGCATGTAGACCGTCACCTGGTCGGGGGAGACGCCGAGGCGGTGGCCGAGCAGCGAGCGGAAGCGCGTGGTGTCGAGCACCGTGCCGAGACCGAAGACGCGGTCTGGCCCGAAGCCGGCTGCCCGGACGGCCTGGTAGGTCAGGACGTCGACGGGATTGGAGACCATCAAGATCATCGCGTTGGGGCTGTAGCGGACGACCTGCGCGAGGATGTCGCCCATCAGCTCGACGTTGGTGCGGAGCAGGTCCAGCCGCGTGTCGCCGGGCTTCCGTGGAATGCCGGCTGTAATGACCACCAGGTCCGAGTCGGCCGTGGCGTCGTAATCGCCGGCGTAGAGGTGGCAGCGGTAGGACTGCGCGAGGCCGTGGGTAATGTCGAGCGCCTCGCCCTCGGCGCGCGGCTTGTCGATGTCGACGATGGCCATCTCCTGGATGCCACCCTCGAGCGCGAGCTGGAACAGGGTGGTGGAGCCCACGCGGCCGGCGCCGATCATGGAAAGCTTCATGGCTGGCCCTCCACAGCGGGAAAAGCTTCTCGGCGGGGACGGAGCGACGTTGGCGCGAGCCAGCGCTCGCGGGCCACGGTCGATCGGCCGACCTGTGCTCCTGCCCCAAACATACCATCGTTCCGGCCCTGGGTCAAACCGACGGAGCGCGGCCAGATTCGTCCCGGTCAAAATTGCTCGGCGCGGTCGGCGGCCTCCCGCCCACTCTACCGATTGATCTCGACCAGCAAGACCCAGGCATTCAGGACCGCCACTATGATGGAGCCGAGCACCCCGGCAACGAGCCAGTAGTAGCCGGCTTCGGACTGGAGCGTCAGGGTGATGCCGCCAACGATGAACGGCACGCAGGCGGCCTGGACGCTGGCGACACGGGCCGCGAACGGCCGCCGGAGGGATGGGTCGATGACCTGCCGGGCCTGGAGATGGAGGCGCGTGATCATCAGCCAGGTGGCAAGTCCGACGATCAGCACCTCGCCGCCGAGAAGCTGGGGTGCCTGGCGCGGTACCAGCATCAGGGAGGATACGACGAGCACCGTGAGCAGTAGGACGAGTGCTTCGAGCGCCCGGCCAGGCAACCACGGATATTCGAGGATCTTGGTCAAGTTGAGTGAGACCCCGACGAACAGGAGGCCGGCGAGAGCAGCCGAGGCCCCGACTTGGGCGAGGAAGAAGTTGTCCCATCCACCCATTGGCGTTACCTGAGGGTTGGCGAATGGACAAAGGCGCGGGGACCGGCCTGGCCGGTCCCCGCGCCGCGCTCACGAGCTCAGGCGATCTGCTTGATGGTGAGGCGGAAGCTGCCGCCGGGGGCGCTGACGTCGACCTCTTCCCCGACGCGGCGACCAAGCAGCGCGTGGCCAACCGGCGACTCGTTCGAGATCCGCCCGTGCCGTGGGTCGGCCTCCGCCGAGCCGACGATCAGGTACTCCTGGGTCTCGCCGTCCTCGTCTTCCACGACGACGTGCGAGCCGAGGCGCACGCAGTCGGCCGCCGGATGCTCGGCGATAATGTTGGCGGTCGCGAGCATCCGCTCCAGGTCCTGGATGCGTCCCTCGATGAACGCCTGGTCCTGTTTGGCGTCGTCGTACTCGGCGTTGTCCACCGTGTCGGTGAACTCCTTGGCGCGCCGGATGCGCTCCGACACCGCCGGTCGCCGCACCGTTCGCAGCTCGTGCAGCTCGTGCTCCAGCCGATCGTAGCCCTCTTGCGTCAAGAAGACTTGCTTCTCTGGCATGCGCTTCTCCCGCGTGTTCCCCACGGACCGCTCTTGGCTCGGGGCGCTGGATCCGGTAGCTCGCGTACACCGCCGAGGGCTGGCGATGTCGCGAGCCAGTAGCGGGCAGTGCGGCCTACCGGTCCGACCCTACACGCCCCGCCAACCGCCAGTGCACGGCGGCGGGCGGAGGAGCAGGATAGCGCGCACACGTGCCAGAGCCAGTATAAAAAGCGCACGAGACCAGGAGCACTCTCCTAGTCCCGAGCTTTGCTATTGTTACTCTACCGCTCGGTGATTGTCAAGATTCGCGCACTCGTCGCTGGTCTGGTCGGATTCTAGCCCACCAGTCCCGTGCAGTGGACATCACGGCCCGCAGACTCTATAATGATGGCAACATGATTGTATTGCAGACAAAGGCCGCGAGCGGCGCTGGGGCGCGGACCGAGGGGTCCGCGCCCCTTTTTTGTGGCGCAGGGAGTGCGAGCGGCCGAGAAGCTGCCAGGAGGACGTTTCCTTGACCCAAGCTGTTCTCTCTCCCTTCGCAGAGCTCGGGCTTAGCTCGGAGCTACTTCGGGCGCTCGACGAGATGGGCTACGAGCGACCCACCGAGATCCAGGAAGCGGTGATTCCGCGGCTCGGCGCCGGGCGCGACGTGATGGGCCAGGCCCAGACCGGCACCGGCAAGACCGCCGCTTTCGGCATTCCCATCGTCCAGGCCATCGACCCCGAGGCCTCAACCGTGCAAGCGCTGGTTCTCGCGCCAACGCGCGAGCTGGCCCAGCAGATCAGCGCCGAGCTCCGAGCGCTCGCCCGCTTCCGGCCCGTCGCCGTCGCGACCATCTACGGCGGCAGCAGCATGCGCGACCAGGTGGACGCGCTCGCGGCCGGCGCCCAGATCGTCGTCGGCACGCCGGGGCGCATCCTGGACCACCTGGGACGGGGCACGCTCCGCCTCGACCGGGTGCGCTGGCTCGTGCTCGACGAGGCCGATCGCATGCTGGACATGGGCTTCATGCCCGACGTCGAGCGCATCATTCGGCGGGTGCCGCGCGATCGCCAGACGGCACTGTTCTCGGCGACGATGCCACTGGTGATCCGCCGCCTGGCGAGCCGCTACATGCGCTCGCCCGAGCTGATCACCGTGAAGCCCGAGGAGCCGACCGTCGCCCAGGTCGAGCAGGTCTACTACGAGGTGGCCGAGCGCGACAAGTTTGCCGGCCTCTGCCACGTCATCGACGAGGACCAGCCGGCGCAGGCGATCATCTTCTGTCACACCCAGATGGCCGTGGATCGCCTGAACCGCGACCTGCGGCGCTGCCGCTACAAGGCCGACGCCATCCACGGCGGGCTCAGTCAGAGCCAGCGGGAGAAGATCCTGCAGGATTTCCGCGCGGGTCGGCTGCAGCTCCTGGTGGCGACCAACGTCGCGGCGCGCGGGCTCGACATCCCCGACGTATCGCACGTCATCAACTTCGACATTCCCGAGGACGCCGAGACCTATGTCCACCGCATCGGCCGCACGGCTCGCGCCGGCCGCGAAGGCAAGGCGATCACGTTCGTGGCCGAGTGGGACACCGACGCCTGGGCAGACATCCGCAAGCTCACCGGCGAGGCGATCCGCGAAGAGCGGCTGCCGTTCTACGGCTAGGCGATCCCTCAAGCATCGATTCCTGAACGTAGGGCGGGACGCGGGCGGCGTTCCGCCCTAAAATATGTCTGGAAGGGGACGCCGCCTGCGGCGCGCCGCGGGCGGCCCCGCCGAGTCGGAGCTGGGGGGCTGCTTCATGGCCAGCTACACGATGATCCCCGTCGAACAGGCCGCGGCGATTATCCTGGACCATACGGAGCCGTTGGCCACCGAGCGCCTGCCAGCCAGCGCCGCCTTCGGGCGCGTGCTAGCGCGCGCGGTACACGCCGCGCAGCCGATGCCGCCGTTCGACGCCTCGACCGTGGATGGCTACGCTGTGCTTGCCGAGGACCCGAATCCGCGTCGCAAGGTCCTGGCCATCATTACCGCCGGTCGGCCGGTCGAAACGGCCGTCGAGACCGGCACGGCCATCCGGATCATGACCGGCGCCCCGCTGCCACCGGGCGCAGACGCCGTCATCATGCAGGAGTTCACCCGCGAGGACGACGGCCACGTCGTGCTCGAGCGCGGCGTGCGGCCCGGCGAGAACGTCAACCGCCTGGGCCGCGACATCGCCGACGGCCAGGTCGTCCTCGAGCCGGGCACCGCCCTCGGCCCGGCCGAGCTGGGGTTGCTGGCGAGCCTGGGCATCGGCGCGGTCGAGGTCTATCGACGGCCGCACGTGGCCGTCCTCTCGACCGGCGACGAGCTGGTGGAAGCCGACCAGGAGGCCCCGTACGGTGCGATCCGCGACAGCAACCGACCGTCGTTGATGGCGGCGATCCGCGAGGCGGGTGGCGAGCCCATCTCGCTCGGTATCGCGCGCGACGACGAGGACACGCAGCGGCGGCTGGTCCGGCAGGGACTGGACGAGGCCGACGTGCTCGTGACGTCGGGCGGCGTGTCGGTGGGCACACGGGACCTGATCAAGCCGCTCCTGGAAGAGGTCGGTACGGTCTACTTCGGCCAGGTCGCCCTGAAGCCCGGCAAGCCGCTGACGTTCGCCAAGGTCGGCCCCAAAGCCGCGTTCGGGCTCCCCGGCAACCCGGTCTCGTCGCTGGTCAGCTTCGAGGTGTTCGTGCGGCCGGCGCTGCGAAAGATGCAGGGCTACACGCGCCTGCACCGACCGACGGTGGAGGTGACCCTCGACCACGACGTGCGCAAGACGCCCGACCGCACCGAGTACCAGCGAGCGACGGTCGTCTGGCGGCCCGACGGGCTGGTCGCGCGGACGACCGGCTCGCAGTCGTCCAGCCGTTTGCTGTCGATGGTCGGGGCGAACGCGCTGCTCCACATCCCACCCGGCGAGGGCACGCTGGCCGCCGGCACGCGCGTGCAGGCGCTGCTCGTCGGCGAGCTGGTAGTCGAGTAGCTTGCGGACCCACGGAGAGTGCAGATGACCGCCCACGAGATCGTGCGCTTGACTAGCCTCAGCCACGGAGCTGGCTGAGCGTGCAAGCTCAGTCCGACTGAGCTGGCGCAGGTGCTGCGCTCCCTACCCGTGCCGGTCGATCCCAACGTACTGGTCGGCGCCGCGACGGCGGACGACGCGGCGGTGTACCGCCTGTCCGCCGACCAGGCGCTGGTGGCGACCGTCGACTACATCACGCCCGTGGTGGACGACCCGTACCAGTTCGGCGCGATCGCCGCGGCGAACTCGCTCAGCGACATCTACGCGATGGGCGCGCGCCCGCTGTTCGCCCTCAACGTCGTCGGCTTCCCCCGCGAGACGCTGCCGCTCGAGACGCTGGCGCGCATCCTGGAAGGCGGCGCCGCCGTTGCGGCCGAGGCCGGCATCGGCGTTCTGGGCGGCCACAGCGTGGACGACCCGGAGCCCAAGTACGGGATGGTCGCGCTGGGGCTGGTCCACCCCGACCGCGTGGTCGCCAATGCAGGCGCCCAGCCCGGCGACCGCTTGTTCCTGACCAAGCCACTCGGCATGGGCATCGTCACCACCGCGATCAAGCGTGACCTGGCGGCTCCCGCCACGGTGGAACAGGCGGTGACGTCGATGCGCACCCTCAACCGCGCCGGGGCCGAGGCGATGCTGGCGGTCGGCCCGCACGCGGCCACCGACATCACCGGCTTCGGCCTGGTCGGCCACCTGCTCGAGATGCTCCAGGCCAGTGGCGCCGGCGCCCACCTGCACCTGGCGCGCGTGCCGCTCGTCGATGGGGTGTGGGAGCTGGCGCGCTCGGGCTGCTACCCGGGCGGCTCGCTGCGCAACCTCGCCCACGTCGCGCCAAGCGTGGACTGGGGCGACCTCGACGAGGCCGAGCAGATCGTCCTCGCCGACGCCCAGACCTCCGGGGGCCTCCTGATCGCGGTGCCGGCCGAGCGCGCGGCGGCGCTGCGCGCGGAGCTAGAAGCCCGAGGTGCCCTGGCCGCGGCCGAGATCGGCGAGGTCACGGCCGAGGCCGGCCGCGTGCGGGTCAGCCGCGAGTAGAGCAGCCGTCCGCTGGCCCGGCTACCCGACCGGGCCCAAGCCGGGGACCAGCTCGCCGACGACCGTGCCGATCGCGTAGCCGACCGCCGCGGCGAGCAGCCCGAAGGCCATGATCTCCACGCCGCTGCCGAGCCAGTGGCGCCGAGTGAGCCGGGCCTTCGCCGCCCCGATGCCGAAGAGCGTGCCGGCGGCCAGAACCACCGCTACGATCAGGGCGATGAGGGGCGGTAGGAAGAAGTAGGGCAGGAGCGGCACGACCGACCCGAGTGCGAAGGAAACGCCGACGTAGGCGGCGCTGACGGCCGGCTTGGTATCGTGCTCGGGGAAGAGGCCCAGCTCTTCTTCCATCATCACCTTGAGCCAGACGTCGCGGTTGGAGGTGATGTGGGCGACGATGCGGTCGAGGTCACGGCCGCGGAAGCCCTTGGCCCGGTAGAGCTGGCGCACTTCCTCGCGCTCGTGCTCCGGCATCGTGACCATCTCGTGGACCTCGCGGCGGATCTCGCTCTCGTAGAACTCGCGCTGCGACTTCACGGAGACGTAGCCGCCGATCGCCATGGACACCGTGCCGGAGACGAGCGCCGCGAGGCCCGCCACCAGGATCGGGCCGGTCTGGTCGATCGCCCCGCTCACCCCCGCCACGAAGCCGAGCTGGCTGATCAGCCCGTCGTTCATGCCGAAGACGATCTCGCGCAGGACGCGCCCGAGTGGCTCGTGCCAGGACTCGGCCCGCATGATGGCCGCGCCGCGCGTCTCGCGCTGCAGGTGCGCCAGCGCAAGGTCGATCTCGGCCTGGCTCGGAGCCGGGTGAGTTGCCGCATCGAGGTCCGGCGGCCTGTCGGGCTCCGGCCGCACCGGCGGAGGACCCGGGGACGCAGAGTCGGCGGGCGGTTCGGTCAAGGGATCATCTCACAGAAGAAGGGGCGGCACGCAGCCACCCCTTCCCATCTCGCAGCGCGGATCGAGCGCCCCGGGCCTACACGAACTCCTGCTTGATCTGCTCCCAGTCCTGGAGCGAGTGCCCGTCGAGCGACTGCTTCACCAGCGGCCCCTTCTTCAGCACCTTCACCTGGTCCTCATAGGTGGGGCGCGATTCGTCGCGGTAGATCACGCCGACGGGGATGCGCTCGGCCCATTCGTGCGCCCGCTCGAAGGCCAGGGCGCGGTCGGACGGATCGTACGTCGGGTCCTCGTCCAGGTGGTAGACCTTCGACTTGTACCAGGTGTTGGTGTTGACCTTGTTGTAGGTCACGCAGGGCTGCAGCACGTCCACCAGCGCGTAGCCCTTGTGGTGGATGGCCTGGCTGATGAGCTGGGCCAGGTGCTTCGGCTCGCTGGAGAAGCCTCGCGCGACGAACGTGGCGCCGGCAGCGATGGCGAGCGTCATCGGGTTCACGGCGTACTCGATCGCCCCGTCCGGCGACGTGGTCGTGACGTAGCCCTTGTCACTGGTCGGCGAGTACTGCCCCTTGGTCAGGCCGTAGGTCTGGTTGTCCTCGACGATGTGGACGATGTCCAGGTTACGGCGCATGGTGTGCACCAGGTGCCCCATGCCGATACCGTACCCGTCGCCGTCGCCCGTCGTGACGATGACCTTGAGGTCGTGGTTGGCCAGCTTCAGCCCGGTGGCGACCGGCAGCGCGCGGCCGTGCAGGATGTTGAAGCCGTTGGCGTGGATGTAGTGCGGCAGCTTGCTGCCGCAGCCGATGCCCGAGACGATGATGCACTCGTGCGGGTGGATCTCCAGCATCGCCAGCGATTGCTTCACAGCGTTGAGGATGCCGAAGTCGCCGCAGCCCGGGCACCAGGTCGACTTCTCCGTGCTGTTGAAGAGCTTGACGTCAAGCATTGACCTTGACCTCCGCGCGGACCTCGCCGCGCACGCCCGCGACGATCTCGTCGGCCGAGATCGGCCGCCCGTCGTACTTGAGGATCGTGCGGTCCATCGTCTTGCCCGTGTAGGTGCGGATCACGTGGCCGAGCTGGGCCGTGAAGTTCTGCTCGACCAGCACCAGCGTGCGCGCCTCGTCGAGCAGCTCCCGCACCCGGTCCCACTGCAGCGGCCAGAGGTCGATGAAGTGGAGCAGGTTGGCTCGCGGCCCGTCGGCGTTCAGCACGTCCACGGCCTCGCGGAGGGCTCCGTAGGTCGATCCCCACCCGACGAAGGTCAGCTCGGCCTCCTGCGGCCCGTAGCGCATCGGCATGCGCATCTCGCGCGCCGCCGTCTCCAGCTTGCGCATGCGCTTGTCCATCTGCGCGATGCGAACGTCGCTCTCCTCGGTGATGAAGCCGTACTCCGTGTGCTCGTCGCCGGTCGTGACGTAGACCGCGTTCGGATGGCCCGGCGTGGCGCGCGGGGAGACGCCGTCTTCGGTCACGCGGTGGCGACGGTAGTCCTCGGTGCGGTCCAGCTCGTCGCTCGAGAGCAGCTTCCCGCGGTCGATGCGAACGACGCTGAAGTCCAGCCGGTCCTTCGGGATCGAGCGGATCGCATTCGACTGGGTCAGGTCCTGCATCAGGATGACCGGGCACTGGTACTTCTCGGCCAGGTTGAAGGCCCGCGCCGCCGCGTAGAAGCACTCTTCGATCGTGGCCGGCGCCACGACGATGCGTGGGAACTCGCCGTGCGAGGCGTAGAGGACGAACTGCAGGTCGCCCTGCTCGGTCCGTGTCGGGAGGCCCGTGGACGGGCCCGCCCGCTGCGAGTCCACGACCACCAGCGGTGTCTCGGTGCAGCCGGCGAAGCCGAGACCCTCGGTCATCAGGCAGAAGCCGCCGCCCGAAGTCGCCGTCATGGCGCGCACGCCGGCGTGCGCCGCGCCGATCGCGGTGAGGATGCCGGCGATCTCGTCCTCGGTCTGCTTCGTGACGATGCCGAACTTGTCGGCCTTCTGATTCATGTACTCGAGGATCGTCGTGGCGGGCGTCATCGGGTAGCCGGAGATGAAGCGACAGCCGCCCGCGATCGCGCCCAGCGCGATGGCCTGGTTGCCGTTTATCACCATGCGCTCGGGGCCCGGCTGCGCCTTCAGCTTCCAGTCGAACTGGTCGGCGAACTGATCGCGGCCGACGTCGTAGGCGTACCGGGCCACCTTGAGATTCGCCTCGACGACCGGCCCGCCCTTGCGCTTGAAGTTCGTCTCGATGATGTCGGCGATGTGCTCGAAGTCGAACTCGGTTAGCCCTGCTACCGCGCCCAGCGCGGCGGTGTTCATCATCACCCGGCTGCCGCCCTGCTCCTCGGCGATCTTCAGGAGCGGCAGCGAGAACAGCTTGATGCCCTTCTCCCGCAGCGGCGCGGCGTCGAACTTGATGCCCGCATCGTGGAGCACCGCGCCGCCCTCGACGATCTCCTGCCAGTGGCGCTCGACCGCTTCGGTCGTGAAGGGCAGGAGCATGTGGACCTGGTCGCGGAAGCTCCACACTTCGTGGTCCGCCACGCGGATCTGGTAGAAGTTGTGGCCGCCGCGGATGCGGGACATGTAGTCCTGCAACCCGTAAATCCACAAGCCCGCGCGAGCCAGCGCTTTCGCGAACCCCGCGCCGCTGGACTCCACGCCCTGGCCGGCCTCGCCACCGATCTTGATCGTCATGTTGTTGAGAACGGGCATCCGCTTGCCTCCCTCGGCCCCTTGCCCTCTATGCTGGCCGCTCGAAGCATTTGCAGTGCAGCGTCCCCCGCCCCGCGGGCGTTCCGGCGCTTTCTGTAAATCTCCTTAGAGCCACCAGATTATACGCCATGACCCGAAACTCCCCCAACGAAACGCCAACCTGGGCATGTATCCGGCCGCGTATGGGACCTGTTGGCCCGATAGGCCCCTGGCGAGCAGCGGGTGCGCCCGAACTGAGCGGCGCAGCCATCGAGCGCGTCGGGGTCAGGTGGCGATGCCCGTGAGGAAGAACAGCGTCTTGGCGGCGACCTCGCCGGCCAGCACGCAGCACACGGCGATGTAGAGGAGCCCCGTGGCGGACATCATCGAGCGCAGCTTACAGGTCTGCCAGGTCATCAGGCCGAGGGCCACCGGCAGGACGATGCCAACGAGCACGCGCAGCCAGAAGGCCAGCGCGTAGGGGCCGAGCAGCGATGCCGTCCCCGCCGCCCGTCCGGCGTCGCCGGCGAAGAGGCCCATCTGGAGCGGCAGCAGCAGGCCCTGCAGCGCCGCGCCGGCCAGGAACGCCAGGGTCATGCCCAGCAGCGGGCGCGTGGAGAGGTTCGGCGTCACCAGATACCAGTGTCCGAGCACCATCCCCACGACCGCGCCGCCGAGGGAGGCCGCGCCGAGCAGCAGGCTGGTCAGGCTGGCCAGCGGCCCCCAGGCGCCGACGTGTACCAGCGACGCCGCTGCCAGACCGAGGAGGCCAGCAACGCCAGCCACGGCGCCCACCACCCGCCGCGCGCCTTCCACGCGCGCCCACGCTAGCACAATGTAGCCGAGCTGCAGCACGACGAAGGCGACTACCGCTACGGTCTCGGGCGCTCGCCAGGCCGAGTCGGCCAGGGCGAGGGGGAAGGCCAGCCGGTCCCATACCCCGAGCACGGCGAACAGCCAGAGGCAGACCGCGCTGAGGATGACGAAGCCGCGGCTCACCTCGCGCTGCCAATCCGCCCAGAGCAGCAGCAGGTGGCCGCCGACCGCCAGCTCGAAGAAGACCAGGAAGATGGTTGGGGGCAGGGCGTGCACGGTACTCTTTCCGCGGTGTCAGCGCCACATGGGCCAAACCAGTATAGCCGAGGATCCGGCACGCCTCGGGGCGGGGAAGCACGAGACGAAGGCGCTGGGCGCCTTCGTCTCGCCAGTGCGGGTTAGGGGACCAGGCGGCCTAGTGGCAGGCGCGCGCCGTGCTGGCGTCCTGGCCCGAGTCGAAGGAATGGCCGCAGGCGCAGGAGCGGACGGCGTTGGGGTTCTGAATGGAGAAGCCGCCGCCCATCAGCGCGTTGGTGTAGTCGATCTCCGCCCCGGCCAGATACATGGCGCTCATCTCGTCGACGACGAGCCGCACGCCATCGGTCTCGATGAGCTGATCGCCTTCCTGCTCCTGGTCGTCCAGGGTCATCCCGTACTGCATGCCGGAGCAGCCGCCGGGCGACACGAACACGCGCAGCGCCGTGCTGGGCGTTTCCTTCTCCAAGAGCTTGCGGACCTGCGCCGCCGCGGCTGGCGTGACGGTGAGCATGAGTTCGACCTCCCGATCCTATGCGGTTGCCGAGCGTCGGTGCGAGACCGGGGACCCGGCGAGGTTTCGTAACTTAGACGCTGCGTATAGGAATTATATGCCGGCCGGCCATTGCCGGAAAGCGGGCCGGCCCCACCGAGCGCGATCGGACCCGCACCGCGCCACGTCCTCGCCATCCCCGAAAACCCCAGGCCGGGCCTGGCGCTCGCGACCGATTCGAGTGGTCGACCGGACAGCCGATCTGGTAGAATTATGTCATGATTGAGACTGCCGCGCCCCAGACCCCCACCCAGCCCACAACCGCGGTGGAGCGCACGCCGGCTGACATCGCGAGCGCCATGGTGACGGCCTTCGCGGCTCGCGCCGAGCGCGCGGCGGACATCGTGCGCCGCGGCGGCGTCGAGGCGCTGGACCACGGCCGCTATCGCGTGCGGAGCGCTAGCGCCGTCGGCTACTTCTCGGTGCGCGAGGGCTACTGCAACTGCCCCGACTTCGCCTGGCGCGGTGTGGTCCCCTGCAAGCACCTCATCGCCGTCGAGATGACTCGAGCGCTGGCGGCCGAGTCTTAGCCTCCCCGGTGCCGCCATCGCGCGTCCGGCCGCGCCTGGCGAGCAGTTCATCCCCGCGGGCCTTCACGATCGGCGGACTGCCTGCTATCCTGAGAGCAGGACGCCGAACGCGGCTCTCGGGACGCGCGCGTTAGCGGCGGATGGTTGTACACTCACTGTAGCGGCAGCGCGCCCGGCCGCGCGATCCGATCGACCTAGCCGTTCACGGTAGGCAGCCGCCGGCTCCTGTGCCGCCGTCGCTCCACCCGGAGGGAAAGCCCCGCGGCCTGGTCAGGCCCAAAGACGGACTTGAGAGGGAGGCCATATGGTCCAGGAAGCCACAGTGGAGTGCCCGTCCTACGTCAAGCACGCGGGGCTGCGAGAGTGGATCCAGGAGATGGTCGAGCTGTGCCAGCCGGATACGGTGCGCTGGTGCGACGGCTCGCAGGAAGAGTACGACGGGCTGTGCGAGGAGATGGTCGAGTCGGGGACCCTGATCCGGCTGAATCCAGAGAAGCGGCCCCATAGCTTCCTGGCTCGCTCCGACCCGAACGACGTCGCCCGCATGGAAGACCGCACCTTCGTTTGCCCGCGCAACAAGAGCGACGCCGGCCCGAACAACAACTGGGTCGACCCCAGGGAGATGAAGGCGACGCTGCGTGGGCTGTTCAACGGCTGCATGCGCGGCCGCACGATGTACGTCGTGCCGTTCAGCATGGGGCCGATCGGCTCGCACATCGCCCACATCGGCGTCGAGCTGACCGACTCGCCCTACGTCGTGGTGAGCATGCGGATCATGACCCGCATGGGCAAAGCGGTTTACGATGTGCTCGGCGAGGATGGCGAGTTCATCCCCTGCCTGCACTCGGTGGGCATGCCCCTGGCGCCCGGCCAGAAGGATGTCCCCTGGCCGTCCAACCAGGAGCACAAGTACATCGTTCACTTCCCCGAGGAGCGGGCGATCTGGTCGTTCGGGAGCGGCTACGGCGGCAACGCGCTGCTGGGCAAGAAGTGCTTCTCGCTCCGCATCGCGTCGATCATGGCCCGCGACGAGGGCTGGCTCGCCGAGCACATGCTGATCGCCGGTATCGAGTCCCCGGAGGGCGACAAGACCTACATCGGCGCGGCGTTCCCGAGCGCCTGCGGCAAGACCAACCTGGCCATGCTGATCCCGCCCAGACAGATCGAGGGCTGGAAGATCACGACCGTTGGTGAGGACATCGCCTGGATCAAGCCGGGCGTCGACGGGCAGCTCTACGCCATCAACCCCGAGGCGGGCATGTTCGGGGTCGCACCGGGCACGTCGCTGGAGTCCAACCCGAACGCTATGGCGACGCTGCACTCCAACGTCATCTTCACCAACGTAGCCTTGACGCCGGACGGCGACGTCTGGTGGGAGGGCATGACCAAAGAGCCCCCGCCGGAGCTGATCGACTGGCAGGGGCAACCGTGGACGCCGAGCTCCGGCCGGCTGGCCGCGCACCCCAACGCCCGCTTCACCGTTCCCTCCAGCCAGTGCCCGTCGATCGACCCGGCCTGGGAGGACCCGAACGGGGTGCCGATCAAAGCCTTCATCTTCGGCGGCCGACGCGGGACCACGGTGCCGCTCGTCTGCGAGTCGTTCAACTGGGCCTACGGGGTCTACCAGGCCGCGACGATGGGCTCCGAGACGACCGCTGCCTCGACGGGCAAAGTCGGCGTCGTGCGCCGCGATCCGTTCGCCATGCTGCCGTTCTGCGGCTATCACATGGGCGACTACTTCAACCACTGGCTGGACTTCGGCCGCCAGCTCCCCGAGCCGCCGCGCATCTTCACCGTCAACTGGTTCCGCAAGGACGACAACGGCCGCTTCATCTGGCCGGGGTTCGGCGAGAACATGCGCGTCCTGCGCTGGGTCGTCGATCGGGTGCGCGGCCGGGCCGGCGCGGTCGAGAGCCCGATCGGGTGGATGCCGCGCTACTGGGACATCGACTGGCGCGGCCTAGAGAGCTTCACGCCAGAGCAGTTCGCGACGGTCGTGTCGTTCAACCGCGACGAGTGGAAGCAGGAGATCCTGCAGCACGAGGAGCTGTTCATCAGCCTGTACGACCGCCTGCCGAAAGAGCTGGCATACATCCGCGACCTGCTGCTCTCCGCCATCTGGCGCGCGCCCGAGCACTGGGGACTCCAGCCCGAGCGGCCCTGATCCCCCCTAGCCGGTTCAACGCCAAAGGCAGCGGTGCCATCGCCGCTGCCTTTGCACGTTCCAGCCGCGCTAGGGAGCGCCCAGCGCTCGTGCCCTAGTGGATCATCACAAGTGATTGGCTATGTGCTGGCTGTTGCCAGCACATAGCCAATCAGCTCTGACAGAGCACTAGAATGAACCGGCGACGTGACCGCCCGGCCGCGGGCCGCGAGGAGGCGAACCGATGCTGATCACGGCGGACGCCGAACGACGCTACGTCCACGACATCTTTGCCGCGCTCGGGGCATCGGAGGATGAAGCCAGCTCCGTCGCCGAGCTGCTGACCGAGGGCGACCTGCGCGGCCACGGCTCGCACGGCCTGACGCGCGTGCCGCTCTACGTCGAGCTCCTGCAAACCGGCAAGCTGCGACCGAGGGCGCGACCGCGCATCATCCAGGAGCGCATGTCCGCGGCCCTGCTCGACGGCGATCAAGCGCTGGGCCCCTACGCGGCC
>Ga0070741_10007003_pt1 | contig 23728 bp, 17 predicted proteins | sample Coa_R1_4_FD_66440 | JGI IMG/M metagenome (GOLD analysis project Ga0070741, IMG submission 66440) | Surface soil microbial communities from Centralia Pennsylvania, which are recovering from an underground coalmine fire - Coalmine... | ecosystem: Environmental > Terrestrial > Soil > Unclassified ...
GGCCTCGCTCCCTGGTTACGATATCACGCCCGTCCTGGAGCAGATTTTCTCCGACATGAGCTACGCGGGCCTCGATGCGATCGAACTGATGCACGAGGCTCTGCGGCACCCGGACTCGGTCGAGCGGATCGGCGACCTGTCGCACAAGTACTCTCTGCCGGTGCTCGGGGCTTCCTTCGCTGCCCATCTGTGGGACCGCTCGAAGTATGATGCCAATCTGGAGTACGCCCAGACCATTATTACGCGGATCCAGAAGCTTGGCGGGCGGACTCTGGGGACATCAGTTGGTGCGCCCGCACAGAAGAAAACTCCGGAGCAACTGGATGCGCAGGCGCAGATTCTTCGGAAGATCATTGCTTTCGGGGAGAGCCACGGGGTGGTTGTGAATCTGCACAACCACACTGACGAGGTCCGCGACAATGAGTACGACCTTGCGGGGACGCTCGCCCGCATCCCGAATGCGAAGCTCGGCCCCGACTTGAACTGGCTGTTGCGTGCCGGCGTGGACCCGGTGGATTTCATCCGCCGGCACCGGGATAACATCGTCTTCATGCACCTGCGCGACCAGAAGAAAGACGGCACCTGGGCCGAGGCCATCGGTGAGGGCGACACTGACTTCGCGGCCATCGGCCGGGAGCTGCACAAGATCAACTTCTCGGGTGACGCGGCCATCGAGCTTGCCCACGAGAAGGGCTTTAGGCTGACCAGACCTTTGCGCGAGAGCTTGCGGATGAGCCGCGAGTACGTGCGAAGCACCATGGGGTATTGAAGGCTTGAGAAATTCCGGGGCAGTGCGCAAACTGCGGGCTGACGCGTCAACTGCTCCTGCCAAAGCAATCCCCAAGTCCATATAAGTGATTTAGAATCAAAAACATTCTGGCTTTTTGGGTTCGTTCCCGGGATTTTTGTTTCCCCTCCTTTCCCTCGGCTGCCACTGCCGGAGGCTGCTGTCGCGTTGCAGGGCCCTCCTGCCGGATCGGTGCCCAAGGGCCTCCAAACATAGGCTACAGCAACGCGTCCCCGCTGTCAATGTGATTTAAGTCCGGCAGGTGTGGATAGCGCAACTGGGATGTCCTGGGGCCAGTGGGCAGGCCTGCGCATCTTCGCGGGCGAAGGTCCGCCGTTCGACCTGAATGACGACGGGTGTTATCTCTTCTGCGGAGTGGCCTTCTCTCGCCGCAGCAGGCGGTCGCGGGCGGAAAGAGCGGTTTTATAAATCTCGAGCAGATCGTACTCCTCGGCCGAAGTCAGGACTTCCATCTGGAGCTTCTCCCAATCCCGCGGCAAGCTCCGCGTGACCGGCATTCCATTTCGTTTGCGGTAATACCAATAATACAGGAGACAGATGAGCACCCACGCGGGGCCCGCGATGCGGCCGATGGCGTGCGTAGCGATCACCGTGAAGAAAATGGTGCTCACTCCCAGCAGGCCCAGGAATCCCAGGATGGGAATATGAAACTCCCTTTCCCCTTTCCTCCAGGGAATGTTGAGAGGGACCTGGTAGGGACGCGGCGTGTAAGGGTCAATAAAGCGCAGGCGGATCAGGGAAATGAAAACCAGGATGTAACCGAGCGTAGCGCCGAAAGCGTACATGTTGCCCAGCGTGTCCAGCAGCTTGGGTGTCAGCCCGGAAAGGACGACGGCCAGAGCCCCGGCCGCCGAGAAAAAAATGATGGTCCGCACCGGCGTCCGGTACTTGTGATGCACGGCGTGAAACCAGGGGCTGATGAGCTCAAGCTGAGACATCGAAAAGGTCAGTCGTGAGGCGCTCATGATGCCGGAGTTGGCGGAGATGGCGAGGATCGTCGTGCCCAGAAATGCCGCAAAAGGCCCGGCAATGAATCCCAGGATGGGGATATTGTGGGCCAGGAGCGCGACGGGGTCATCCATGTGAATCTCAAACTCTTTCCACGGCAGCACGCCCAGCGCCAGGTTCGAGAAGGCCACGGCAAAGATGAAGACCGTAAAGATGAGCGTAATGGAGGTGCGCGGAATAATGGTGGCGGGACGGCGCGTTTCCTGGGCAGCCTGCGAAATGGATTCGAGTCCCACAAACGAAATAATGGCGAGGGAAAACCCGTAGGCGAACTGCTTGAGCGAAACTGTGTGCATTGCTTCGCGCCACTGGCTCGCCAGCAATTCCGGACGCCAGGCGGCGCAAAAGCCGAAGATGATGATGCTGCTCTCGGTAAGAATATCGATGGCCCCCAGGATTTCATTGAAGAGGGACGACTCACGAATCCCTCGAATATTCAGCCAGACAAGGAACCCGATCAGCAGAACGGCCTCGATGACGTTATAGGGTTTGTACAGTGAAATAAACCCAAGACTCCACTGCGGGCTGGGAAATTCGTAGTGAAAAAAGTAGGGGAAAAAGAAATTCAGGTATCCGACCGAGGCAACCGCAAAGAGCGCAATGTCGATCGTGTAATCGAGCAACAGGGCGGCTCCGGCAACGTAGCCCCAAAAGTCCCCCAGGCCTCGCAGCGTGAAATACTGCCCCCCTCCCGCCACCGGGTAGGCGGAAGCAAGCTCGGTGTAGGCGAGGCCGACCATGATGTAAACGAGGCCCGCCGCCGCGAACGCCATGCTGGCCGCCCCCTGTGCCGCGGCTATGACAAGCCCCAGGGCAGTGTAGATGTCGGCGCCCACATCCGCATAACCCCACATGAATGACCCCCACACGGTAACGTCACGGCGGAGTTCCAGATCCCGTGGGGGTGCAGCAACGCCGGAAGGGAGTGTCAGGTCCGTAGACATGTCGTGCTGGGGGCCTGGACGTCTCCGTTGTACCTGACGGATGTCCAAGCAGGCGCGAAATTAACATCATCCTCTGCACCGGAGCGGGTGTCAAGAGTTCGCCCAAGGTGGCGAGGGGAAGGCAGGCAACCCTGGTGGTTGTTCAAAACCTGAAAAGGGAAGAAATGATCGCGGAAGGCGGCAGGAACAGTCTCGGCTTATGCTCCATCCACCGCTTTGATCATCCTGGGCTTTCTCATCAGGGCGCTGTCGATGCCCAGACGAATCCTCTTGAGCTCTTCGAGGTGGAGTTCTGCCAGTTCCTGAAGAATCGCCATGCCCCGGCGGCTGAGCCGGACTCGAACGTACCGGCGGTCGCGCGAACTCTGGTCTTTGGTGACCAGGCCGCGACGTTCGGCCCGTTGGACCAGCCCCACGACTGCATTGTGCCGCTCCTGAAGGAATTCCGCCAGCTCGCTGACCGTGGCCCAGCCTCTCCCCGTAAACCCGGCGATTCCCAGGAGCAGAACATATTGCTGGGGGGTTGCCCCGCGGGCACGCGTTTCCCGTTCGCTGAAGCGCAGAAATTGCCGCAGGCGGTAACGAAACCACGCCAGCCGCCGCAGGACCCGGGAATCCAGAGGCTTGGCCCGAGCCCGCCGTGAGGTATCGCGCGTCATCACGGCATAAGTATATCACATTGTGATTTATTGCCGCAGCCGGGAGAATCGCGGTTTTGTGGGGGGCGGTCAGGGCAGCACGAAGCCGCGCTCGATCAGCTTGCGGACCACATCCAGGCATTCTTGCTGGACCTGGGCGGCGCTGACGTTTACCTTTCCGGACAGGCGCTGGATCAACTCCCCCAGTGTGCGCTCGCCGTCGCAGCCACTGAGGAACTCTGCAACCAGGGGCTGCACCCCGACATGAGAGGGAAAGCCTTTCATCAGGCGAAGCTCGAGAGAGATTGGCTGCCAGCCGCCGTCCGATAGCTCGAACCGCTGCTCGAGCCGGGCGGAGGCAGAGAGTCGCGGCTTGGCGGTGAGCATCATCTCGTCCGTCGGATGCGAATCGAGAAAGTCGCGGCTGCTGAAGGTCTGAAGCACCGAGTCCCCGAAGGGGTCTTTGGGGGCTTGGGAAATTTCCTCAATGCGAATCCAGTTGTGGCCCGGGCGACGTCGCATCGCGATGAGGCCGTTGTGAATTGCCTCGACTTTGCGCTGGTGATAGTACTCCATGAAACGGGCGTAAGTGGCCGCATCGCCTTCGGGCGAATCGGGCGTGGTTTCGCGGATGCGCTCTTCGGCGTATTCGGCGGGGCCCTGCGTGTAGCCCTTGAGAATCCAGACATCGCAGCCGCTGCCTTCAAACCATTCTGCCACCCGTTCCTGCCACGGCTGTCCTTTGATCTCAGCCCATTCGCACAACATCTGAAAGTAGCCGCCTTCGTTGAGATGCCCCGGCGCCGCGCGGGCAATTTTCCGACAGAGTTCGTCAAGTTCATAGGGATTGTCGCAGAACAGATACTTGTTGGAGGGAGAAATAAAGAACGGAGGGTTCGAGACAATCAGGTCAAAACTCCGGCCCTGGACTGGCTCGAAGAGATCGCCGGTAACGCATTCGATGTTTTCGATCCCGTTCAGCCGGGCGTTGAAGGCTGCGTATTCCGTGGCGCGTGGATTCAGGTCTGCCGCCACAACCTTTTCACTGTGTTCGGCAGCGTGGAGGGATTCGATGCCGTTCCCGGAACCGAGATCCAGCGTGGCGCGGGACGGTCTCCGTATGGTGAAACGTGACAAAAGACGGCTGGTTGGATTCGGCCACAACACCAGGTCGGCGAACTTTCCCGATTCGAATCTGCGGGGGTGATCTGAAGCCACGAAGAACTGGTCGAAGGGCAGTAAAAGCGCCGTAGGGATCAGCTCTCCGCGCCCCTCGACAAGCAACCCGCATCCACAAAAAAGAGCAATAGCCCAGTCGGGTATGAGCTCGCGGGCCTTGCGGGTCTCGACTGCCGTCCCGACCAGAAACCAGCGCAAGAGCGTGTGCAGCGCAGTGGGTTCTTCTGTCTTGTTCATCAGCCGGGGAAGGTTGCGCAGCCGGCAGGATGGCAGGTCGGCGAGACCCAGATCATCCCGAATATGAGCACTTGTAAAATTCAGGGTCATCAAATAGTCCCGAAGGCGGCCGGCATCGCCGGGTGAGAGAAGTTTCAGCATGACGTTACGCTAAACCCTTCTGGCCCAGTTACGCAAGGTGCGTCGTGTATGCTCCGGGATGGAACCCTTTTGCCCCAAAGGCGTTTGACGCGCGTCGACATCTACGTTGTGGTGGTTCTGGCGACGGGGAAATCGCAGTTCGCGTATCGAACTCATTCAAAAGAACATGACGCTTATTCCGCTCCCACCCGTTCCGTGTTTCTGTTCCCGTCCCCGGCTCGCGACGAGAGGCTTATCCCTCGCTCCCATTTTGAGTGTAGGCTACAGTAGGCAGGCCCGACTGTCCAGGGCGAAGTCCGGCGCTGTTGCCTGTGCCCGCGGCTCGTGGCGATGGCCCTCCAGTCCTCGTCGGGTGATGCGAAAGGCGCCTTCCAACTTGCGCGCCCCCGCGGGCCTTTCGCGCCCTGGACACATCCTGCTAAAATCTTGGCTTGATTCGAAGGGCAAAAAACCTCAGATCACATCATATGACTCGTCCTGACATTGTTCGCACGATACTTTTCTGCGAGCTGGCCTGGCTCTGGTTTTGGACGGCCTTACCATCGGCTCAAGCGCAGCAGCAAGCCCAGTCACAGCACGAGACCATTGTGGTCACCGGCGTGTTTGAGCCGGTGCCTCTTGAGGAGGCCGACCGCCCCGTGGACGTCATCGACGCTCGGAAGCTCAGCTTGGTCTCGAATTCAATTGTGGACTTTCTGCGGCTCGACCCAAGCGTCGACCTCATGGAAAGAGGGCCCAATGGGACGCAGGCTGACGTTTCAATCCGCGGTGGCACCTTCGAGCAGACCCTGGTACTCCTCAATGGCTTCCGGATGAATGATGCGCAAACCGGCCACCATAACATGGACCTTCCGCTCCCGCTTGACGCGGTATCAAGTGTCGAGATTCTTCCCGGCTCGGGGTCGACCCTCTACGGGTCCGACGCCTTGGGTGGAGTCGTCAACTTCATCACCCGGCCGCCTGAAGCCACCGAGGTTCATGCCCGGTCGGCATTTGGGAATTTCGGTGTGAACCAGCAGAGCGCCTCCATCACCGCCGTGTTGGATAGGCTGACGGAACAACTCGCTTTTTCCCGTGATTTCTCCACGGGTTTCCTTCCTGACCGGGATTATCGCAACCTCGAATACTTTTCCAACACCCATTTCACCTCCCGTCTCGGTTCGAGCGACCTGGTTCTGGCTCACAATGATCGCCCGTTCGGCGCCAACGATTTCTATGGGAACTTCGATTCCTGGGAGCGCACTCGTACCTGGTTCGGCAGCTTCAAACAAGGACTGGGCAAACAGAATGAGGTCTCGTTCGCCTTTCGCAAGCATACCGACCTGTTTGTGCTCATCCGGGAGCATCCGGAAATGTACACAAACCATCACGCCCTTGAGAGTTACCAGGCAGCTTTTCGTCGCCAGGAACGGCTGCGCGAAAACGCACGGTTGTTTTATGGCGCTGAGGGCTTTCAAGATTCCATTGCCAGCAACAACCTGGGCAATCACACTCGAGGGCGTCTGGCGGCTTACCTGGACTTTGACGTTCGCAATTGGCGGCGGTTTTCCTTCTCGCTTGGGGCCCGGGAAGAAGTGTACAGGACGATGCGGGGAGAGTTCGTCCCTGCACTGGACGTCGGGTACTGGGTAAACTCGCATCTCAAATTACGCGGAGATATCAGCCGGTCTTTTCGGATGCCTTCGATGACCGACCTCTACTATCACGACCCCACGACCGTGGGCTCGCCGGGCCTTCTGCCCGAATCGGCTGCAAACCTCGAGGCGGGGCTCGATTGGAATGTGGGTTCGAACCTGAAGGGAGAAATAACCGCGTTCCACCGGAGTGAGCACAACGTGATCGATTATGTCCGTCGTAGTTCGGCCGATGTCTGGCGAGCTTCCAACATTCAGCAACTGACCTTCCGCGGAATCGAAGCCTCGCTCAAGGCTGCTGTCCACCGGTCGCAAGAGTTGGAACTCCGTTACGCAGGCCTGCACGGGTTTCAAGAGCAGTTGGATGGTCTTCAAACGCTGTACGTCTTCAATTACCCACTTCATTCAGGAGTCGTGTCGTGGCAAGCTGCGCTGCCGGGGGGCCTGATTGCGCGTTCGCGTGTGGGAGTTCTGAAACGCTATGGCCGTGATCTATACGGAGTCTGGGACCTCTACTGCGCGCGGGCGGCCGGCCGCCTCCATCCGTTTCTGCAACTGACCAACCTCACGGATACCTTCTACCAAGAGATTGCTGGCGTGCCGATGCCGGGACGGGCGGTCGTCGTTGGGATGGATATCCTCCTGCTCAAGCAGAAGAAATGAATGAACTTGTTGGATTGTTCCGTCCGCAGCGGGCTCCAAGTTCCGTCTTGGAAACAACTTGACAGCGCCTTGGTGAGGTGGTATAGAAGTCAACATTTACTGGGAAATGGTCGAATTGTTACAACCTAAGCTCAGCGTGAGCGAGGGAAGTAACACGCGGTTATCGGAGGGCGGGTTCAGTGGCCCCACCTTTCTTCGGGCTGCTCGGGGAGCGTGATTCCAGCCTCGACATCTTAAAGGTCCTGGGCCGGCACTCATCCTATCGCTGCGGGGAAAGTGTTGGTGCGTCAAGGGGGATTGTTCCGGACAACCCTGCCGCAGACAAGCGAACAGGCAGTCCCGGTGCAGCGGTGCGCGTCCGAGGTTCGCCGGGAGGCAAGGCCCATCTCAAGGGCGGGGGCGTTGAGGTCCCTGCATGAAGGGTTCATGATCAACGGGAACCGCCGGAATGTGAAACGAACTTTAATCTCCGGACACTAGAACTTAAGGGAAAAGGAGATCCGATGGGCAGAGAGAGCACGCAACACAAGTTGGATCGTGTACGACCCCCACGGGTACACATTACTTACGATGTTGAGGTGGGTGGGGCGATCGAGGTCAAGGAATTGCCTTTTGTGGTTGGCGTTCTGGGGGACTTCACTGGTCAGCCCGAGCAGCCTTTGCCGAAGTTGAAGGAGCGCAAGTTCGTCGAGGTCACCCCGGATAATTTCGACACGGTATTGGAAGGGATGAAGCCTCACCTTCAGTTCGCCGTCGAAAACAAGTTAAGCGAAGATCCCAATGCCCCCAAGCTGGCCGTGGACCTTCATTTCAAGAGCCTGGAAGACTTTGAGCCGGAGAGGGTGGCCAAGCAGGTGAAGCCATTGAAGGAGCTGTTGGACCTGCGAACCCGCTTGTCCGACCTCCGGGGCACTTTGCAGGGCAACGAGAAGCTGGAAGAGTTGCTGCTCGATGCCGTGGGCAACACGGAAAAGCTGGAGAAGCTGAAGGGTGAACTCGGTAAGAAGAAGGAGGGAGATTCCAATGGCTGATCCCAAGGCAGCGCCGCAAGCAAGCCCCGCCGGCGAGCAGGTTTTGGAGAAGGGGTTGCTTGATCAAATTGTCGAAGAGGGGCGGTTCGGCACCGATACCACGGCCAGGGAACGGGGCAAGAACCTGATCTCCGAGTTTGTGGCTCAGGTCCTGGAAGGTTCTATGACCGTCGCCAAGGACGCTGAGATGATGATCAACGCACGGATCGCGCAGATTGATCATCTGCTCTCAATCCAACTCAACGAGATTCTGCACCATCCCTCGTTCCAGAAACTGGAGGGTTCCTGGCGCGGCCTGAAGTACCTTCTGGACCAGAGCGAGACAGGAACCGGGCTCAAGATCAAGGTGATGAACTGCACCAAGAAAGAACTGCTCAAGGACCTTCAACGAGCTCCGGAGTTCGATCAGAGCGCCCTCTTCAAAAAAATCTATGAAGAAGAGTACGGAGTCTTTGGCGGCTCACCCTTTGGTGCAATCATTGGCGACTACGAATTTGGAAAGCATCCGGAAGATATTGAACTCCTCGACCAGGTATCCCACGTTGCCGCCGCCGCTCACGCCCCTTTTATTTCCGGGACCAGTCCCGATCTTTTCAATCTCTCCAGTTTTACGGAGCTTGGCAATCCGCGCGACCTGGCTAAGGTCTTTGATACCACCGAGTATGCGAAGTGGAAATCTTTCCGTCAGAGCGAGGATTCGCGTTATGTGGCGTTGTGCCTCCCGAGGATTTTGGGGCGGCTTCCCTACGGCAAAGAGTCCAAACCGATCGAAGCGTTTAATTACGAAGAGCATGTCGACGGAACGGATCATTCAAAATACCTCTGGGTGAATGCGGCATATGCGCTCGGCACACGACTGACGCAGTCGTTTGCTAAGTACGGCATGTGTGTGGCCATGCGAGGCGTAGAAGGTGGCGGCCTTGTGGAGGGACTCCCCGTCCACAACTTCTATACGGACGAGGGGGACGTCGCCATGAAGTGTCCCACCGAAGTTCCCATTACGGACCGCCGTGAAAAGGAATTGGCTGACCTCGGCTTTGCGCCGCTGGTGCATTGCAAGGGCACCGACTATGCGGCCTTCTTCAGCGTACAAAGCTGCCAGAAGCCGAAGCTCTACGATGACGACAAGGCCAATGCTAACGCGCGACTTTCAGCCCAACTGCCTTACCTCATGGCCTGCTCGCGGTTCGCCCATTATCTGAAGGCCATGATGCGAGACAAGATTGGGAGTTTCATGTCGCGTGAGGAGGCAGAGGCATTCCTGAACCGGTGGATTATCAAGTACGTCACGCCGGACGACTCAGCATCGCCCGCTACCAAGGCGGAGCGTCCCCTGCGGGAGGCCCGCATTGATGTCTCCGAGGTCCCCGGTAAGCCTGGCGTTTACAGAGCTGTGGCGTTCCTGCGCCCCCACTTCCAACTGGACGAGTTGACCGTTTCACTCCGATTGGTAGCGGAACTCCCGGCACCAGGTAAAAGGTGAAGAGGCCAACGTGCAGACACACGGGCAGCCTCAGAGTTAAGGCACGAACCAATATTTCAGTCTGAAAAGGAGACAAGCAGATGGCTGTTAACGCATACCTGATTATCGACGGACGTCCGGGGCCCAGCACAAGCAAGGAAAACGCCATTGACATTCTGTCGTTCAGTTTCGGGGCATCGCAAACCGCCGTTTTCGGGCCGGGTTCTTCGGGCAAAGAATCTCGCGCCGGTCGGGCTGATGTGGGCAATGTCACCATCATGAAGGTGCTGGACAAGACGTCGCCACTGTTGTTCGACGACTGTGTCACTGGGAATATCCTTCCCAGCGTGGATCTTATTTATGACAAGCCCATGGGCGATTCCCAGGAAGATTACTTTAAGATTCACATGGAAAACGCTTTAATCACTTCGATTCAGCTTTCGGGGTCGAACGAAAACCCCACCGAATCGGTTTCCTTCGCCTTCGCGAAGATCAAGGTCAGCTATAACCCTGAGTCAGACGGAAAACTATCCGGATTCATTGACAAGGGTTTCGATCTGGAGAAACTTAAGCCGTGGTAGGTTCACGCCACAAGAGTGGCGCGAGGGCGCGATGCTGGCAAAACAACTTTTTGAAGCGGGTAAGGTGCGTGAGGCCGAGAAGGCGCTGACCACATACCTGCGCGATCATCCCACGGATGTGGGGCAGCGAACGTTCCTTTTTGAGCTTCTCTGTTTCTCTGGGGATTACGACCGCGCAGAAAAGCAACTAGGGGTTCTGGCACAGGGCGGCGCTCAGACCGAAATGGGCGCCGTCCTTTACTATTCGGTTTTGCATGCCGAGAGGACCCGTCACGAACTGTTTCAAAAGCTGGACTATCCCAAGGTTTCTTCTGCCAAGTCTCCCCCGGGTAAATTGAACGGAAAGCCTTTTGAATCCATCCGAGATGCCGACCCGGACATCGGTCCTCGTCTGGAAGTCTTCGCCGCCGGCGCTTATCTGTGGATTCCTTTCGAGCATATCGCTCGAGTGGAATTGCAGCCGCCCCGGCGGCTGCGTGACACGCTTTGGGCTCCCGCACTCGTGAGGACTGGGCCGTCTTTCAAAGGGACTGAACTGGGGGAGGTGCTGATTCCTGTCATTTATCCCTTCTCCTGGAAGCATCCCGACGAGTCCGTCTGGCTCGGCCGAGTTACGGACTGGTCCGCGGATGAAAAGGGAAATGAATATCCCTCCGGACAGAAGCTTCTGGTGATGGACGGCGAAGAGGTGCCCTTGCTGGAGGTGCGCTCTCTGGAATTCACATCGAGCCCTGCCTCAGTCAACTGAACGGGTCAATATCAACATGCCTCTGCGAGAAGATCTCCTGAAACCCATTCCTGGATCCAACCCCAGTGGTGAGGATCTGCGCGCAAAGCCCGTTTCAGAGTACGACGAGATCAAGGAGGCGCGGCGCGAGGAAGACGATCTGGCTCAGGGAGTCTGGCAGCACGAACGGAAAGTGGCCGACTACCTTAAAGTCGCGAAGCTCGCGCAGGAAGCCTTGGCCACCAAGAGCAAGGACCTTCAACTGGCTGCTTGGCTTACGGAAGCGCTGCTGAAGACGAATCATTTCGCCGGCCTATGTGACGGATTGAATCTGTTTCAAGGGTTGATTGACCGGTTTTGGGACACGCTCTACCCGGCCCTTGATGAGGGCGACGCGGAACCACGTGCTGCGCCACTCGAATGGGTGGGCACAAGGCTGGATTTGGCTGTCAGGAATGTCCCCTTAAACAAGGCCGGGAACGACTGGTTCAAGTATACGGAGTCCCGCAAGGTAGGATACGAGGACCAGGCGAAGACCGACGCGGAGAAGAAGGCCCGGAAGAAGATGCTCGACGAGGGCAAGCTCGCCCCCGAGCTGTTCGATAAGTCATTCGCAGAGACTCCCAAGGCCTTCTACCTGCAATCCGAAAAGGATCTCGACGCCTGCCTTGACGCTCTCAGGAAGCTTGATAAGACCTGTGCGGAAAAGTTTGGTGATGTTGCTCCCACCTTCGGCCCTCTGCGGAAGGCCCTGGAAGAGGTCCGGCATACGGTCCACGGGTTGCTCGAGGAGAAGCGGAAAACCGAGCCCGACCCGGTGGTTGAAGAACCCAGGCCGGAGGCTGCCGCGGGAAGCGAGGGGGCGGCGGCCGGTGCGGCCCCGGGTACCGCGGAAGCGCCTGCCACTGCAAGCATTCTCATTTCGGTGCAGACCAGTTCCGAGCCTGCCGACCGCCGGGACGTCATCGCGAGCATCGCAAACGCGGCAGCATTCCTCCGCAAGCGTGATCCTTACAGTCCCGCACCGTATCTCATGATGAGGGGGCTGCGCTGGGGTGAATTGCGCATGGCGGCTAAGCTCTCGGATCCCACCATGCTTGAAGCGCCGCCGACCGAGCTCCGGCAGCACATCAAGAAACTTGCGCTCAACCAGCAATGGAAAGAGCTGCTCGAGGCGGCTGAAAACGCCATGGCGCTTCCCTGTAGCCGCGCCTGGCTTGACTTGCAGCGTTTTGTGATTGAGGCATGTGTCGGCCTGGGAGGCGACTACGAGGCCATTGCCCGGGCGATCCGGTCCGAACTGAAAGCCCTCCTGCGTGATTTGCCCGAGCTTTTGGGAGCCACCTTGATGGATGACACTCCGACCGCGAACCAGGAGACCCAGGCTTGGCTGCGCGAGTTGATGGCCGAACCGGCCCTGGAGGCTTCGCCGGAGACGGTGGCGGCTGCTCCACCGGCTGCAACGAACGATGACCGGCCAACTCCAGGGTGGCGAAAGAAGTTTGTGGACAGCTACACCCTGGCCGTAGAAGCTCTGCGGTCTGGGCAACAGGACAAGGCCTTCGAAATCCTGACTCAGGAAATCGCCCGACAGAAGTCAGGGCGCGAGCGATTCCTGCGCAGGATGCAGCTTGTGCAACTCTGCATTTCGGCCGGCAAAGACAACATCGCACAACCGTTTCTTGATGACCTTTCCGCAGCCATCGAGGCTCACAAGTTGGAGGATTGGGAGGACCGCGAGATGGTCGCTGGCGCCCTGGCCATGATCATGAAATCGAGTAAGAAGGTCCAGGCCGACGCGAAGGAAAAGCAGAAGCTGTTCGACCGGATCTGCCGTCTGGATCCCGTGCAGGCCTTGACTTCAGGATGAAGGGAATGCCCAGAGCCCAGGACGATCTGCCGGTCACGCTCTCCGTTCTCGACAGGCTTATCGATACAGATCCGACGAATTCGACTGAGGCGCCGCTTCGGCCAGCGCAGACCCGCCGTCAATTGAAGGAGGCGCTGCGCCGCGATCTGGAGTGGCTCCTGAACACCCGCCGCATTGCCATCGAGCCCGATGAGGCTTTGACAGAGGTGAACCGCTCACTTTACGTTTATGGGCTGCCGGACCTTTCCTCCTACAGCCTTGCCTCACAGAAAGATCAGGCTAAGCTCTTGCGCATCATTCAATCTACCATCAAAACCTTCGAACCGCGCCTTGCGAACGTTCGCATCGCCTCTGTGGAGATTCCCACCTCGGGGCTGCAAGCCTTGCGACTGCGAGTTGAGGGGATGTTGAATGTCGGCCCCGCTCCCGAATACGTTTCTTTCGACACGCTGTTTGAACTGAGATCGGGAACTTGCAGTGTCAGAGGGGACGCCGATGCGGGATGACCTGGTCAATTATTACAACCGGGAGCTTGCCTACCTCCGCGAACTGGGTGTTAGGTTTGCCGAACAGCATCCCAAGGTTGCCGCGCGGCTGGTGCTTGAACCGACGAAATGTGAAGATCCCCATGTTGAACGGCTGCTCGAGGCGTTTGCCTTTCTCGCTGCCCGGGTTCACCTCAAGATTGACGATGAGTTCCCCGAGATCGCCGAAGCCCTTCTCAACGTTGTGTACCCGCACTTGATCCGCCCGGTCCCGTCCATGTCGATTGTGGAGTTCCAGCTCGACCTCGAACAAGGGAAGCTTACCACCGGCCTCCCCATAAAACGGAACTCCGTTCTTTATTCTCGTCCCGTGGCGGGCGAATCGTGTACGTTCCGTACCTGCTACGATACCGTCCTGTGGCCGGTTTCCGTCACCGCAGGAGAATGGAAGACCCCGGACCGCCTCCAGCCCGCGATCAAGGCGAGCGATTCCTCAGGGGCCCTCAGGATTGAATTACAGTGCGGGCCGGACGTAACACTGCCCCAGCTTCAAATGGACCGCCTGCGCTTTCACCTCCGCGGGGACACGGCGGCGATTCATACCCTCTATGAAATCCTCTGTTCCAGGCTGACACGAATTGTGGTTCGCGATCCGAATCCGTCTTCAAGGGTCAAGCCGGTCACGCTGCCGGCATCGGCGCTCTGCCCGGTGGGTTTCGCGGATGACGAGGGCATGTTGCCTTACCCACGGCGTTCGTTTATTGGCTACCGGCTTTTACAGGAGTATTTCACTTTTCCAGATAAGTTTCTCTTCCTGGACGTCACCGGGCTTGAGGAGGTGTGGGCTTCGGGCTTTGGTGACAGGGCGGAGCTGATCTTTCTCATTTCCGACGTTGAGGGAGAAGACCGCAGGAGAGGGCTGGAATCGGATGTGTCGGGCAAGACCTTTCGCTTGGGTTGCACGCCAATCATCAACCTCTTTTCCCAGATCGCGGAACCGATTCTGTGGAACCAGAAAAAGTATGAATATCCTATCGTTGCAGATGTGCGGCGGCCGAACGCCATCGAGGTCTTCTCGGTTGATGAAGTTGCCTGCATCGACTCGGCGACGAACGAGATTCTGCGTTTTGAACCCTTTTATTCCCTCCGTCATTCCGGCATGAAGGACAGGGTGCCGGGCTTCTGGCTCGCCACCCGCCGCCCGTCGCTCGAAGCGGAAGACGGGTCCACGGATTTGTTTCTTTCGCTGGTTGACCTCTCCATGCGGCCGATTCGACCGCAGACGGATACGATTACTGTTCGAACCACCTGCACCAATCGCGACCTTCCTTCCCGATTGCCGATCGGCACCGAGGACGGAGACTTTGAACTCGAGGGCGCGTCATCCATCAAGAGAATCGTGGCTCTGACCAAGCCCACCTCAACCCTGCGCCCTCCCCTCGGCCGTGGTTCTCTCTGGCGCCTCGTTTCCCACCTTGCATTGAATTACCTGTCCCTCGTTGAGGAGGGAAAGGAAGCGCTACAGAAGATTCTTGAGCTTTATGACTTCACGGAGAAGGAATACTCGCGAAAGATGATTGAGGAGGGGATTCTCAATCTCAAGAGCCGGCGCCATTTTGCTCCACTGGCTTCTGAGAATGGGATTACGTTTGCGAGGGGCACAAAAGTGGAATTGGAGCTGGATGAGAAGCAATTTGCCGGAGGCAGTGCCTATCTTTTTTCGAGCGTGCTGGAGCACTTCCTGGGCCTGTATGCGTCCCTGAACAGCTTCTGCCAATTGACTGTGACGACCAGGCAGAGAAAAGGAGTCCTGTGCGAATGGCCGCCACGGGCCGGACAGAAAATCCTGATGTAAACCGGTCGGTCATCAAGGAAATCCTGTTGGACCGCCCGTATGATTTCGAGTTCTTTCAGGCGGTGCGCCTCCTGGAGCGGGCCGAGCCGGAGCGCAAGCCCGTGGGCCAGCTCTATACGAAGCCGGATGAGGAAGCCGTGCATTTTGGAGTTCACAATTCGCTGGCGTTCCCCCCCAGCGAGATCCACGACATCCAGTGGAATGAGGACGGGCCGCCCCGCATGGTGGTCAATTTCATGGGACTCACCGGCCCTCTCGGCGTGCTCCCGTACTGCTATACCGAACTGATCGTGGAGCGGGTCAGGGCGAAGGACAGAAGCCTTCAAGCCTTTCTCGATATCTTCAATCATCGCATGATCTCCTTCTTCTATCAGGCCTGGGAGAAGTATCGCTTCCCTGTTGCCTATGAACGCGGCGGAGACAGTCGCGACCGTTTTTCACACCACTTTCTTGACCTGATCGGCATGGGAACCCACGGACTTCAGGACCGGCTGGCGGTCGCGGACGATACGCTGATCTACTATTCAGGTCTCCTTTCACTCTTGCCCCGCTCCGCCAGTGCTTTGCGCAACCTGTTGATGGATTATTTCGATGTGCCGGTCGAAATTGAGCAGTTCGCCGGCTCCTGGTGCCGTCTCGACCCGGATTCGCAGTCATGCCTGGAGGACGGTGGAGGCTGGCCGGAACGGCTTGGCGTGGGAACAGTGGTGGGCGACGAAATCTGGGACCGGCAGTCGAGGGTACGGATCCGCTTGGGGCCCCTGACAATCGACCAGTACCTGGATTTCCTGCCGAATGGCTCGGCGTATGAGCCCCTCCGTGCACTGGTGAAGTTATTCTCCAATAACGAACTGGACTTCGAAGTCCAGCTTGTTCTCGAGCGAAGCCAGGTGCCCGCCTGTGAACTGGGTTTGGAAAAAGAGACCGCACCACGGCTGGGCTGGCTGACTTGGATTAAAACACGCTTGCGAACTCAGGATGCTGCCGACACTGTGATGAGTCTCTAGAATCCGGAGGGGGGTATGGCTGTGAATTTGAAATCATTGATTGGGAAGCTGAACGACGCAACGCGCGGCGCGCTCGAGGCAGCGGCTGGCCTCTGCCTGTCGCGCACTCATTATGACATCGAGATTGAGCATTACCTGATGAAACTGCTGGATTCGACGGATGACGATGCAGTGCGTATCCTGCAACACTTTGGGGTGGACAAATCCCGTCTGGCCGCGGAGCTGACGCGCAGCCTGGACAAGTTGAAATCTGGAAACGCCCGCACGCCGGCCCTGAGCCCCAGCGTGCTGAAAATGCTCACCGAAGCCTGGACCATCGGTTCCATCGATTTTGGTGCAGGACAGATCAGGACGGGTTTCACCATTCTCGCTCTTGTGTCCAACGACGAACTCGCCCGCATCGTGCATGAAGTCAGCAGGGAGTTCCAGAAGGTCGCGGCCGAGGCTCTGAGGAAGGACTTTCAGGAGATCGTCGCAGGGTCGCGGGAGGATGTGGTTACGGCTGCTGCCGCCGCTCCAGCGGCTCCCGGTGCTGCCCCCCGTGCGGGGGTGCCGGGCAAGACGCCGAACCTCGACCAGTACACCTTGAATCTTACCGAGAGTGCGCGCAGCGGCAAGCTGGACCCTGTGCTTGGCCGTGACCGGGAGATCCGGCAAATTATCGACATCCTGATGCGACGCCGCCAGAATAACCCGATTCTGACTGGTGAGGCGGGAGTGGGGAAGACCGCCGTGGTGGAAGGATTCGCCTTGCGCGTAGCACAGGGGGACGTGCCGCCGTCGCTCCGCAATGTTACAGTCCGGACGCTTGATTTGGCGCTGCTCCAGGCGGGCGCGGGGATCAAAGGGGAATTTGAGAACCGGTTGAAAGGTCTGATCGAGGAAGTGAAAGCCTCGCCCACACCCATTATCCTCTTTATCGACGAGGCGCACACCATGATTGGCGCCGGCGGCCAGGCAGGACAGAATGATGCCGCCAATCTGTTGAAGCCCGCCCTGGCGCGAGGCGAGCTGCGGACCATTGCTGCTACGACTTGGTCTGAATACAAGAAATACTTTGAAAAGGATGCTGCGCTGGCGCGGCGCTTTCAGGTCGTCAAAGTCGAGGAGCCCGAGGAGCGGCAGTGCATGGTGATGCTGCGCGGCATTGTGGCCTCGCTCGAGAAGCATCACAAGGTTCGAATCCTCGATGAGGCGGTCTCGGCGGCGGTCCGCCTGTCTCATCGCTATCTGGCGGGGCGTCAACTGCCGGACAAGGCGGTGAGCGTTTTGGATACTGCCTGTGCGCGCTTGTCCTTGGGACAAAATGCCACGCCGGCAGCCATCGAAGATGCGATGCGCCAGCTCGATGATCTCGAGGTCCAGCAGCGGGTTCTGGAACGGGAGAGCGCTGTCGGAGCCGACCATCGCGAGAGGCTGGAGCAGATCGCGAAAACCAAACCCGAGGTCGAAGCGCGCCTTGCGGACTTGCGCGAGCGCTGGGAAAAGGAACGGGCCCTGGTTTCGCGGATTCGAGACCTGCGTGTCCATCTGGAATCCGGCAACCCGCCTGCCTCCGCCTCCGGCAACGGACAGGGGACGGCCCCGGCCCAGTCGCCCGCAGCTCCTGCGGCGGCGGGTCACAGCGACGGCCCTGCCACAGCCGTTACCGGCGCGACAGCCTTGGACCGGGAGGCTGCGCGGACGGAACTCGAGAAGCTCAACGCCGAGCTGGCGGCTTTGCAGGGTGAAACCCCTTTAATGCGCGTTTGCGTTGACGGACAGATTGTGGGCGAAGTGATCTCGGCCTGGACCGGCATACCGGTGGGCAAGATGGTCAAGGATGAGATCTCGACCGTGCTCTCGCTCCCCTCAGTCTTAGGCAAGCGGGTCATTGGTCAGCCGTATGCCCTCGAGGTTATCAGCCAGCGGATCTCTACTTCCCGCGCCGGCCTCGATGACCCCAATAAGCCCGTGGGCGTATTTATGCTCGTCGGCCCGAGCGGGGTGGGGAAGACGGAAACCGCCCTCGCCCTATCGGATCTTCTCTACGGCGGTGAGCACAACCTGATTACGATCAACATGTCGGAGTTTCAGGAATCGCATACGGTTTCGACCCTGAAGGGTTCCCCTCCGGGATATGTCGGTTATGGCGAGGGCGGCGTGCTTACCGAAGCCGTGCGCCGGCGTCCTTACTCGGTGGTTCTGCTCGATGAAGTGGAGAAGGCTCACCCGGACGTGTTGGAACTTTTCTACCAGGTGTTCGACAAGGGAATGATGGAAGACGGGGAAGGCCGTGAGATTGACTTCAAGAATAACATTATTATCCTGACGACCAACGCCTGCACCGATGCGATGATGAAACTGTGCGCCGATCCCGAAACCGCGCCCACACCGGAAGGACTTGTCAAGGCGCTCAAGCCGGAGTTGAACAAGATCTTCAAACCGGCCTTCCTGGGTCGGCTGGTCATCATCCCCTACTACCCCATCCGTGATGAGGCCATGAAGCAGATTATTGTTCTTAAGCTTGACAAGATTAAACGTCGCATCTACGAGAACCACAAAATCTCATTTGAATACGACATTAGTCTAGTGGATGAAGTCGCCCGCCGGTGCACGGAGGTGGAAAGCGGAGCGCGCAACGTCGACAACATTCTCACCAATACGCTCCTGCCGGACATCTCCAGACATCTTTTGAGCCGGATGGCCGAGGGCGAGAAAATGACCTCCATCCACGTTGGGCTCAACTCCGACGGAACATTTGCGTATACCTGAGGGTGTGGATGATGGTGGATGACTCCTGAATGGCTTTTGCCGGAGGTTTGAAATGCCTGGCCCGAGAGGTCCCAGCCGTTGGAACCCCTACTGTTTTTCACCAGGGCCGCTGGGGACCAACGACGTGGCCGACCCTAATTGCCACGACATCGCCGACGCGGGGAGTCCTGCATATTACTCACCCTGGGAGGGCATCTATAACCGGCGCGATGAACTCGTCGGGGTCAAAAGGCACTGCCTGGCTGCGGACCGGGAATACACGCTTCACTATCGCCGGAGCGGCGATATCCTGGATTATGCAGGCAATGGGAACCCCGGCATCTGGATCAACGAGGAGACAACGAACCCACCAGGGGAACAGGTCACCATACGCACAGATGCAAAAAAGGCTGTCCAGGCGCTTCAGTATATTCGGCAGAAGATCGATGCAAATCTGCCCGTCAGCGTAGGCGTTAACGTCGCCGGGCAAAACAGCGGAAACATCAATGGCGCGCTTGTCGACCATTGGCTGGCGGTGGATGGCTACCGGGTTGACGAACACGACCGCGTCATTCAGCTCTTTGCCACGGACAATGCCGCCGGCGTGGGAGCAAGTCCCTTGAGCACCCCGGACAACGCCGGCTATCGCATTAAGTTTGATATCAGGGCCGACGGCTCGATCGTCAAGCCGGCCGCTGCCGGTGTAACTGCCGCCAATCTCCATGCTCACCCCGACATTGAAGTGGAGTACCAGATTGCGGTGATCCAGGTTTATGTCAAAGACATTAGAAAAGGAAAAGACGATGTGCTTGAGGTCAACGGCATTCCACTCGAAATATGGGGAGGCGGCCAGCGAAAGCCTTTCAAACCAAATCACAAACGGCTCTTTAAGCAGAAGGATTGGGAGGCACTGAAAAAGCCGAAGGCATCTGCCCGATGAGGATGTTGCAGCAGAGCGAACGCAAACGACGAGTCCCGCGAGCTTGAGTCGTTTTCGCGCAACAGGCCAGCGTGCCCGGAGGGTGCACAGAGTATGCCGTACTCACAAGCCGAAAGACTCATTGCCTTCGAAAGCCCTCTGGGGAAGGATGTGCTCCTCCTCGAAGGCTTCACGGGGCAGGAAGGGATTTCCCGCCTTTTTCACTTCAACCTGGACCTGTTGTCAGAGAACAATTCATTAGCCTACAAGAACATTATCGGGCAGCGTGTGTCCATCCGCATCAAGCTTCAGGATGACAAAGAGCGGTACATCAACGGTTTCGTGAGCCGGTTCTCGCAAAGCGGCGGAATACAGTGGTTTACCCGTTATCAGGCGGAGGTTGTTCCGTGGCTCTGGTTTTTGACACGCACCGCAGACTGCCGCATCTTCCAGAACATGACGATTCCCGATATCATCGCAAAGATCTTCAGCGACCTGGGATTCACGGACTTCAAGAAATCACTCCAGGGAACCTATTCCCCGCGCGAATACTGCGTTCAGTACCGGGAGACGGATTTCAACTTCATCTCGCGGCTGATGGAGCAGTACGGAATCTTCTATTACTTCGAGCACACCAAGGACAAGCACACTCTGGTGCTGGCGGACTCGCCTTCTGCCCACCAGCCTTGCCCCCATCAGCCCAAGGCCAGGTACGATTTTGCCTCTGCTGGGATCGAGCTTGAGGACGTTGTCACGAGCTGGCAGGTCTTTCAGGAATTACGCCCTGGGAAGTACGCTCTGACCGATTACAATTTTGAAACCCCCAGCACGAGTCTAATGGCTAATGTGCCGAGCACTATTAAAGTGGGTGGAAACGACAAATTCGAAATTTATGATTATCCGGGCGAATATCTCAGCAAGGGCGACGGGGATCAACTTGCCAAGATCCGCATGCAAGAAGAGGAGGCACCCTACCTTGTGGGACAAGGGGCCAGCACGTGCCGGGCCTTTGCCTCGGGGTACACCTTTACGCTGGAAGACTACTACCGCCAGGATCTCAACCAGGCGTATGTGCTGACCGAGGTCCGACATTTCGCGACGACGGGAGGCGCATATCACTCCGGGGTCGGCGGTTCTGACAAACTCGGCGAAAGCTACTCCAACAGGTTCTCCGCCATCCCCAAATCGGTCCCCTACCGGCCACCCCGGCTCACGCCCAAGCCCGCCGTGCAAGGGCCTCAGACCGCGGTCGTTGTCGGCAAGAAAGGCGAGGAGATCTGGGTCGACAAATATGGCCGGGTCAAAGTGCAATTTCATTGGGACCGGGAGGGGAAGAGGGACGAGAAGAGTTCCTGCTGGATCCGCGTATCGCAGCCCTGGGCGGGCAAGAACTGGGGAGCAATGTGGATTCCGCGGATCGGCCAGGAGGTGATCGTCGAATTCCTGGAAGGCGATCCCGACCAGCCCATTATCACGGGGCGCGTGTACAACGCTGAGGTGATGCCACCCTATGAACTTCCGAAGTACCAGACACGCAGTACCTTCCAGTCCCGAAGTTCTAAGGGCGGCGCATCAGCCAATTACAACGAGATTCGCTTCGAAGACCTCAAGGGCAAGGAACAGATCTTTATCAACGCCGAGCGGGATTTGGACGTCCGCGTCGAAAAGGAGTCGCGTGAGTTTGTCGGCGCGAATCGCCACTTGATTGTAACTTCAAACCAGCAGGAGACAGTGCAAGGCGAAAAGCACGGCCATGTCCAAAAGGATCATTTTGAGAAGATTGACGGCTCCATGTCCCTGCAAGTCGGCAAGGACAGAATGGTGAGCATTGGCGGGGGAGACTCCTTGCAGGTCGGCGGAGACCAGAGCGAAAGCATCGGTGGTGACCAGTCGTTGAAGTTGAGTGGAAATCGCTTGGAGGAAATAGGCGGCAATGCGTCGCTTACCCTGGGCGGAGACCACAAGAGCCAGGTTGGCGGATCAGTGTCGCTGACCGTGGGCGGCTCGCGGGATGAAACGGTTGGGCAGAAACATGCGCTTCAATCTGGCCAGGAGATCCACCTGCAAGCAGGAATGAAGGTGATTATTGAAGCCGGCATGCAGCTTTCGCTTGTGGGCCCGGGAGGCTTTGTGGACATCGGCCCGGCCGGAGTAACAATTCAGGGAACGATGGTTTTAATCAACAGTGGCGGTGCTGCCGGCTCGGGCAGCGGAGCGAGTCCCCAGGGACCGGATTCCCCAAAAGACCCGGTTGCGCCCAAAGACCCCAAGGAGCCCGATGTGGCCGACGATGGCAGCAAGGGGGATAAGCTGAACTGACGTGTTTGAGACTTTCAGGAGGTAGCCTATGCCGCCAGCCGCGCGTGTTGGAGACCCAACGACCCACGGGGCACCGTTAGCTCCCGGGCCAGGGAGTATGAACGTTTTGATCGGCGGTCAGCCTGCATGGCGGGCTATGGTCGACCAGCACGCCTGTCCGGCGGTGAGCGTCAGTGGCGCGGATGGGGTGGGTTCAGTCATAATGGGGAGCCCCACGGTCCTGATCAACAATCAAATGGCTTGCCGGCTGGGTGATATCGTGGTTGAAAAACCCGGCCTTGCGATGGGTCCGGCGAATCCGATTATTATGGGGGCTCCCACGGTCCAGATTGGAATTCCCGGGCAGGGGCGTGCCCTCGTTGCAGCGGCGGCCACAGGGGCCCCGTTTTGCGAGCATTGACCGAAGTGATTCAGGGCTTCGGTCCGAAGCCTAAATCGGCAGCCTTAAGCACCCTGACAATCCATGCGCATCATCCTGGAATTTTGTTCGGAAACTTTGCTCGATAAACGAATCACTCTCGACCCAGGTCAGACTCTGCGTGTGGGACGCAGACCGGAGGCGGATGTGTCGTGCCTGGATGACCCCAACATGTCAGGGCTCCACTTTCTTGTTGCGTGTGACGCTGCGGGCTGCCGCGTCGAGGACTTGAAGAGCCGTAACGGAACGTTTGTAAATGGAGTGAGAGTGAATTCGGTAGCCCTCAAAGCCGGCGACACAATTCGAGCGGGTAATACGATCTGCCGCGTGCATGTCGAGAACAGCATCGTGCAAGGTCCCGGCGAAGCGCGAACCTCGCAGGACGTGCTGGTGGCTGCCTTCCGGGAACGATGCCAGCCGCTTTATGGGCTTCTTGACGCTGCTCGCGATCCGATGATTCCAGCTCTTCTATTCAACTCGGCTGTGCGGTATCAGTCGTTGTACGAAGGCGCTCAAGGTGAGGAACTCTCGCTGGTTGCCCCATATCTGGTAGGGCTGCCGCCGGAATCCCCCTTACTCGAACCGTTAGTCCGCCTGGGCTGGGGGAAGAGTTGGGGGGTCTTTTTCACTTGTGAGCGGCCCTTCGATGAGGTGCGCACGCATTTACGCCAATTCTTGATGGCAAGGCATCCCGACGGCAAGCAAGTCTATTTCCGTTTCTACGACCCTCGGGTTATGCGCGTTTTCATCCCAACGTGCACCCCGCAGGAATGTGACGAGTTCTTTGGGCCGGTCAAGTTCTACATCCTGGAAGATGACAATCCTGGAATCCTCCTGGTTTTCTCGAATCGTGATCAAGGGCCCGTGGTTGACAGGATTTCCCTTGAGCCGGAGGAGAAGATAAGCGCTCGCAAGTCCGACTCTGAGGGATCGTCGGAATCGACACCGCCATCAGCTGCGTAGGATCGTACAGACAAGGTCATGCTCACTCTCCGCCCGGAGCACGTCGCAGCTTTTGAACAGGATGCCCTCCGCCGCTATGAGGACGAAATGGTGGAGCACCTGAAAG
>Ga0070741_10007004_pt1 | contig 23728 bp, 20 predicted proteins | sample Coa_R1_4_FD_66440 | JGI IMG/M metagenome (GOLD analysis project Ga0070741, IMG submission 66440) | Surface soil microbial communities from Centralia Pennsylvania, which are recovering from an underground coalmine fire - Coalmine... | ecosystem: Environmental > Terrestrial > Soil > Unclassified ...
CATCGAGCCGAACGCGAAGTCGACCTGGTCGGAGCGCAACAGCGCCAAGCCGTCCTTGCCCGTCACGTTGGAAAGCTGCAGGCGCACGTCGGCATGCCGTTCGCGGTATTCGCGCACGAGCGGCGGCAGCAGGTACTGGATCGTCGACGCGCCCGCGGCAATGTTGACCTCGCCGGCGTCCATGCCGCGGCGCAGGGCGCGGAACTGCTGGTCGAGATTCTCGATGCCTTCGACGAGCGGCCGCACGAGGTCGTAGAGCATCTGGCCTTCGCGTGTGAGCACGAGACGCGGACGCGTGCGCTCGAGCAGACGCACGCCGAGCTCCTTCTCGAGCGCTGACAGTTGGAGGCTGACCGAGGAGGCCGACAGGAACAGCGCATCCGCGGCGCGCGCGACCGTGCCGAATTTCACGACATGGCTGAATGCACGCAACTGCTTGAGGCGGTTGCCTTTGTAGTAGAGCCTCTCGACGGGCTCGCGCTCGCGCCGTTTGGGTCGATCGACGCCGTGGCGGCGCCGTCCGCCGCGCGGTTCAGCCTGGGTTGGGGCCATGCTCGAGCTCGCATTCCCCGTCAATTCAATTGTTTGACGAGGTATTTGGAATTTTCAAATTTGACGCTTGAAACATTCGGTTTGTCAAATGCAAACGGTCGTTCTAGCCTGCTGCTCTGCAACAAGACTGCGACACGAACTCCAGGAGCTGCCCCCATGAAAGCCACATTGCCCACCGCTGAACAGATCAAGCTCGATTGGCAGAACAATCCGCGCTGGAACGGCGTTACGCGGCCATACAAGGCCGAGGACGTCGCGCGCCTGCGCGGTACCGTGCCGATCGAGCACTCGCTGGCTCGCATCGGGGCCGAAAAGCTTTGGCGTTACCTGCAAACCGAGGATTTCGTGAATGCGCTCGGCGCGCTGACCGGCAACCAAGCCATGCAGCAGGTCAAGGCGGGCCTCAAGGCGATCTACCTTTCGGGCTGGCAAGTCGCCGCCGACGCCAATCTCGCCGGCGAGATGTATCCGGACCAATCGCTGTACCCGGCCAATTCGGTGCCACAGGTCGTCAAACGCATCAACAGCACGTTACTGCGTGCCGATCAGCTCCATCATGCCGAAGGCGACGACAGCATCGATTTCCTGCAGCCGATCGTGGCCGACGCCGAAGCGGGCTTCGGCGGCGTGCTCAACGCGTTCGAGCTCATGAAGGCCATGATCGAAGCCGGCGCCGCCGGCGTGCACTTCGAGGATCAGCTCGCGAGCGTAAAAAAGTGCGGCCACATGGGCGGCAAGGTGCTGGTGCCGACGCGCGAGGCGATCGACAAGCTCGTCGCCGCCCGTCTCGCGGCCGACGTCATGGGCGTGCCGACGATCCTCGTCGCGCGCACGGACGCCGAAGCCGCGGATCTCCTGACCTCCGACATCGACCCGAACGACCAGCCGTTCGCGACCGGCGAGCGCACGAGCGAAGGCTTCTACCGCACGCGCAACGGCCTCGATCAGGCCATCAGCCGCGGCCTCGCCTATGCACCGTACGCGGATCTCGTCTGGTGCGAAACCGGCAAGCCCGATCTCGCCTTCGCACGCAAATTCGCCGAGGCGATTCACAAGAAATATCCCGGCAAGCTGCTGGCCTACAACTGTTCGCCGAGCTTCAACTGGAAGAAGAATCTCGACGACGCGACGATCGCGCGGTTCCAGAAGGAAATCGCGAGCTACGGCTACAAGTTCCAGTTCATCACGCTCGCGGGCTTCCACGCGCTCAACTACTCGATGTTCAATCTCGCGCACGGTTACGCGCGCCGCCAGATGAGCGCGTTCGTCGAGCTGCAGGAGGCCGAGTTCGCCGCGGCCGATCGCGGCTTCACGGCGGTCAAGCACCAGCGCGAGGTCGGAACCGGCTACTTCGACACGGTCACGCAGACGATCCAAGGCAGCCAGGCGTCCACGATCGCGCTGAAGGGCTCGACCGAGGAAGAGCAGTTCCGTCCTGTCGCTCACGCGACGGCAGCCTGAACTGCGCAAAGCCGCCGGAACGGTTTCGGCGGCGATATGCGGTCCATCCCGCCTGCCCGGCGGGATGCCGCTCGGGGGCGCGTTCCGCTATCATCCGCAGAATCAAGCGGATTCAGGGGCCCCAGCACCGTGTCCACTTTGTCGTCCAGCTTGCCGCTGAAAGGCGGTTTCGATGCGTTCGCCGCGCCTTCGAAACCTGCGGCGACGCACTTCCCGCGCCAGCTCTCCGACGCGGAATTCGTCGTGCTGCGCAGCGCCGGTCCGATCAAACAGGTGCCCTCGGGCGAGCTCTTGTTCCACAAGGGCGAAATCGGCCGCAGCATGTACGTGATCGAGACGGGCGCCGTGCGCATCGAGTTCGGCGACGGCTTGCCGCATACGCTGCTCGGTCCGCGCGAATACTTCGGCGAGCTCGCCCTGTTCATCGGCAACCATTCGCGCGTGGCCTCGGCGGTCGCGCACACGGCGTGCAATCTGCGCGTCATCGAATTCCCGGCGTTCAACCAGCTCCTCGAAACGGAACCGGCGATCCTCGCCCGCTTCATGCGCCGCTCGTTCGCGTATCTGGTGGCGAGCGAGCAGCAGCTCATCGGACACTTGAAGCGCCGCAACGAGGACCTGCTCGCCACGCTCGATTCGTTGCGCCAGACGCAGAGCCAACTCTCGACCGCCAACCGTCTCGTGCGCACCGACGAGCTGACCGGCCTCACCAACCGGCGCGGGCTCTATCAGTTCCTCGAAAGCTTGGGCGAACATCGCGTCGAAGGCGCCGAGCTCGGACTGCTGCTCATCGATCTCGACCGCTTCAAGCGCATCAACGATCAGTGCGGCCATCTCGCCGGCGACGAGGTGCTGCGAGCGGTCTCCGAAGAAGTCGCACGCGCCGCCTCGAGCTGCGACCTGCCGTGCCGTCTCGGCGGCGACGAATTCGCGCTGATCGCGCAGGTGCATAGCGTGAGCGAACTCGAATCTCGCGCCGAACGCATCGTCGGCGCGGTGCGCAGCCTGACCTTGCCGATGCTGCACGAGGACATCGCGCTGTCGGTCAGCATCGGCGGCGCGATGCGCCGCGACGAAGCGGAATGGTCCGTCTGGTACACGCTGGCCGATGCCGCGCTGTACCTCGCCAAAGGTCAGGGCGGCGGTACATGGCAATTGCGCGGTAGCTGATACTCGCGCGTGGCGCAATCGCGCCGAACGGCGCAGAATGCAGGGCTCGGGGGAAGGGTCGGTTGTCGTGCGGAGATGATGAACGCCATCGAGAGCGGGCCGTCGCACCCTGAGGAACAGCTCAAACCGTCGCCGCCGCTACTACGCGCGGTGGTGGCCTGCGATCTCGTCGAAAGCACTGCGCTCACCGAAGAGCTCGGCGACCGCGGGACGGCCGATGTCATCCATCTGCTCGACCGTCAGGCGCGCGACCTTTTGCGCGTACACGGCGGCCAGGAAATCGACAAGACCGACGGCTTCCTGCTGCTGTTCGAGCGGCCCATCAAAGCCGTGGCTTTCGCGCTCGACTACCAGCGCCTGCTGCGTGGGCTCAGCGAAGAACGCTTCCTTCCGCTCAAGGCGCGCATCGGCATCCACGTCGGCGACGTCGTGTTGTGGCGCAATTCGGCGGAGGACATCGCGCGCGGCGCGAAGCCGGTCGAGGTGGAAGGGCTCGTCAAGCCGCTCGCTGCGCGCCTCATGTCGCTCGCATTGCCGGGGCAGATCCTGCTCTCCGGCGTCGCCCACGCGCTTGCACTGCGCGCGACCGACGAGCTGCCCGAGGAGCGCGTGCTCCAATGGCGCACCTACGGGCGCTACCGCTTCAAGGGTGTGGCCGATCCGATCGATGTGTTCGAAGTCGGCGAAAGCGGCGTCGCGCCGTTCAGCATGCCGACGCACAGCGGCAAGGCACAACGCGAACGCCCTTGGTGGCGCCGGCCCGGCATGCTCGTCGTCGAAGCCGCCCTGCTGCTCGCAGCGATCGCGATTCCCGCCTATCTCTCGCTGCGCAGCCCTTCCGCAATCGCGTTCGGCGAACGCGATTGGGTCGTGGTCGGCGATCTCAACAACCAGACCGGCGAATCCATCCTCAACGATTCGCTGCAGACCGCGTTCCGCATCGGTCTCGAACAGTCGCGCTACGTCAACGTGCTCTCCGACTTGAAAGTGCGCGACACGCTCGCACTCATGCAGCGCGACCCGGAAAAGACCCGCATCGATCGCGCGGTCGGCAGCGAAGTGGCCGTCCGCAACGGCGCCCGCGCGCTGATCCTGCCCACCGTGGCCGAAATCGGCGGTCACGTCCGCGTGACGGTGGAGGTCATCGATCCGAGCAATCAAACGACGGTGTATTCGGAGACCTCGGAAGGGGCGGGCTACAACTCATTGTTGCCCTCGTTGGATCAGGTGAACCAGCGTTTGCGGATAAGCCTCGGCGAAGCCCTTAGCATGGTGCAAGCCAACAACGTCCCGTTGCCCCAGGTTACAACTTCAAATTTGGACGCACTGCGCGCTTACGCACTCGGCATACAGGCGTTGGCTCACGGGCATCCCGCTGATGCGCTCGAATTGTTCGAACATGCAGTAAAGCTCGACCCAGATTTCGCGCTGGCATATATCGGTATGTTGCGCGTATATGTTGGAAACAACGACGATGCATCTGCTCTGCGCAACGCAGAAAAAGCCGCATCGCTCAAGGAGCGTCTCCCTGCCCGGGATCGCCTTTATTTGGATGCCTGGCTCGCCCGCTTCGGTCCGCCGAGCCCGATGCTGGACAAGTGGCGCCTCCTTGGCAAAATGTATCCGGACTACTATGCGGCTCATTACAACTATGCTTTCTTTGCATGGCATCTCGAAAACCGTGCCGCTGATGCGATAACCGCTATACAACCGGCGCTTTCAGAACATGATCCACTTCGAGGGGTGGCGTACTACACCCTTGGCTATTTGGAAGCCGCCAACGAAATGTTCGATCCTGCACTGAAAAGCTTCCGAGAAGCGGCTGCTTTGGGCGATTCCGAACAAGGGCAGTACCACGCGGCTACATACGCCGCACAACGTCGCTTCAGTGATGCGATGCGTCTCTTGGATAGCGCCAAGCCGAGTGGCTTGGCGACTACCGATATCTTTCTGCGACAGATGCTGATCGCGATCCACGTCGATCGCGGCGAGTGGGCGCAAGCCCGCGATGTCGCCTCGATAGCAGCCAAGGAAGCGGATAAAGCTGGAGCCCTGTATGGCCGCGCGTTCCGCGCAGGAAAATTGAGTTTGGAAGATTACTGGGCGGCGGACAATTCTTATCGCGAGGAGCTGCACAAATTCGTCGATAGTGCAAGCGAGGCGATGCAGCAGCATTCGCTAACGAATCATGACGACAATATCTTCTCAGTATTGTTCGGCGCCTATTTGGCGATCCGGGCGGGGGAACAAGCTTTGGCTCGAGATGCGATTGAGTCCGCAGCGCCGCAAGCAAAAGGCAGCGGCTTCCCTAATCTCGAGCACATGTTGGTCATCGTCCAAGCGGAACAGATGCGAGTCGAAGGTCATGCCGATCAGGCCAGCAGATTGCTCGAAGCAAGCATCGACGGGACGGAACTCTATCTAACGCATGCGGCGCTCGCGGATGCGTACATCGCGGCAGGTCAAAGCGATAAGGCGATTGGCGAAGCTCGGTGGCTTCTCGAGCATCGCGGCCGAGCCTACCTGGAGTGGAATAGTTTCCAGCTACTGCAGACCCGAAATATCATCGAGTCCAATATCGCTTACCTGCGCATGGCCGAGGCGGACCATGCGCTTGGCAAGGACGAGGACGCGCGCAAACAAATGGCGTCGTTCGCCGCGATTTGGCACACTGCAGCGCTGCCGGCGCGCATTGCGAGCCGAGCAGCAAAGGTCAGGGTCAACTAGCCTCGAGGGCAAAAACGGTCTGGCTGGTTTTTCCCAGCAAATTCCCCCGAATCTGCTCACGTGCCTTGCGCATGTGCTCTTTAGAAGCGAGCCGCTTTGGTTTTACGCAACCGCCGCACTCGACATCGGCAGGCGCACCCAATGTCTGTAACGCTGCCTTGGGATCCTTCTCAAAATGACCACGGAAAGCATCGTCGCTGCCGAGTTTGTCCAACAGCTTGTCGACCACGTCCGGCGCCAGCTTCGAACCAGCCATATTTCCCCCTGGGTTGTGAGTAGAGCGGCAACCGCCGCTGAAGGACGATAACGCCAGTCCTTGGTCGGTGTCTATTGCCGCATTTTAAGAATTGCCGCGTCGTGCCAGCTTCCGCTCCGCGGAGCCGCTGCTTGTAAGTCATTTATCGGCGTTGTAGGGTCCTGCTTTTTTCCACCGCCCTATGCGCATCCGCCGCTGCTCCACCCTGCTCATCGAGCCGCGCGAGCGGTTCGAGTTCGATTTCGATTCGCTGCTCGAAGGCGGAGACGGCATGACGGTCGATCGGCGATGGGTAGCCTTGGCCCCGCATCTCGGCGGCGAGCTGACGCTGACGAGCGAGGAGTTGGCGCCGCTCGGATCGATCGCCGTCGCGGATTGGCTCGAGTTCGACGACGCCTGCAAGCGCTTCGAACCGGCACTGCTTCGGTCACTGTTGGACAAGGGTTTGCTGATCGCCGACACGCCGGAGCACGCGGGTATTCGCGCGCGCGACGAGGCGCTGCGCGCGACGCGCTGGCACGCGCATTCGGCCGTCGCCCATGCGTTCGGCCGCTGGCAAGGCGTCGATTCGGGTGTGCTCGTCAAGAGCGAGGGCACGGCGCGGGTCAGCGATCTCGTGGCCAAGCTCGGCGATCCGCCGCCGCATTTCCATGCGCGCGGCGAACCGTCGACGCGCATCGCGCTCGCAAAGCCGCCCGCCAGCGGTGTCGACGCCTTGCTGCGCCGGCGCACGGTATGTCGCAACTACGATCTGACGCGCAAACTTCCTTTTTCCACTTTTTCGCATCTCATGCAGCGCGTGTTCGGCGCGCTGGCCGTGCACACGGTCACGCCGGGAGCGGCGATCGTCAAGAAAACGAGCCCCTCGGCCGGTGGGCTGCATCCGACCGAGGCCTATCTGCTGCTGCAGGGCGTCGAAGGCGTGGCGACGGGGCTCTACCACTATCACGTGGGCGATCACGCGCTCGAACCGATGCAGATGCTCGAAGCCGACGCGGCGCTCGCGCTTGCGAATACGTTCCTCGCGCAACAGGACTGGTTCGCGAATGCGCATGCGATCGTCGTGCTCGCGCCGCGCTTCGCGCGCAGCTTCTGGAAATACCGCGACCACGCCAAGGTCTATCGCGCCGTGACGCTCGACGTCGGACATTTGTCGCAGACGCTGCAAATTTCCGCGACGGAATTCGGGCTGGGCGCGTTCGTGACGGCGGCGATCAACGAAGTCGACATCGAGCGGACGCTCGGGCTCGATGCGATGCAGGAATGCCCGCTCGCGATCTGCGGCTTCGGCTGGCGCGCCGCGGACCGCGTGCATACGGAATTCGATCCGCTGCACGCGGTCTGGCCGCAATAGGCGCTACGCGAGGCGCAGCGGCAGGCTGCGCAGGCGTTTGCCTGTAGCTGCGAACACCGCGTTCGCTACGGCCGGAGCTATCGGCGGCGTGCCGGGCTCGCCGCAGCCGCCCATTTTGTCGGTGCTCGGCACGATGTATACCTCGACTTTCGGCATCTCGCTCAAGCGCAGCACGGGATAATTGTGGAAATTGCTCTGCGCGACGGCGCCGTCCTTGAGCGTGAGCTCGCCGTGCAGCGCCGCCGAAAGTCCGTAGACGATGCCCGATTGCATCTGCGCTTCGACCGTGAGCGGGTTCACGACGGGGCCGCAGTCGATCGCGCAGACGACGCGATGCACTTTGATGGCCTTGCCTTCGAGCGAAACTTCGGCGATCTGCGCCACGTAGCTGCCGAACGATTGGTGCACCGCGAGGCCCGCGGCGTGACCCTTCGGCAGCGGTTTGCCCCAGCCGAATTTCTCGGCGGCCAGATCGAGCGCGCGCCGCTCGCGCGCATCCTTCGGCAATAGCGCACGGCGGTATTCGAGCGGATCGCGCTTGGCCGCATGCGCAAGCTCGTCGACGAAGCTCTCGACCGCGAACGCCGTATGCGAATGGCCGACCGAACGCCACCAGAGCACGGTCACCGGGCTTTTCGGCGAATGCAATTCGACGCGATGCGCCGGAATCTTCTCGAGATACGGCGAATCGGCCGCGCCTTCGACCGACGTGGCGTCGACGCCGTCCTTGACCATCATCGGCTCGAACGGCGTGCCGGCGAGGATCGACTGGCCGACCAGCGTGTGCGTCCAGGCGGCGGGCGCGCCGTCCTTGCCGAGCGCTGCGCGCATGCGCGACACCCACATCGGCCGGTAGTAGCCGCCGTGGATATCGTCTTCGCGCGTCCAGACGACTTTCACCGTCTTGCCCGACGCTTTCGCGACCTGCACCGCTTCGCTCACGAAATCGGAAGTCGGCGTCGCGCGCCGGCCGAAGCCGCCGCCGAGGAACGTGGTGTGGATGCGCACCTGTTCGGGCTTGAGGCCGAGGATTTTCGCAGCGCTCGCCTGATCCATGGTCTGGAATTGCGTGCCCGTGTAGATGTCGCAACCGTCCTTGCCGATTTCGACCGTGCAATTGAGCGGCTCCATCGGTGCGTGCGCGAGGAACGGCACCTCGTATTCGGCCTCGATCGCGTGCGCGCCGCTGATAGCCGCATCGGCATCGCCCGCCGTCTTCGCGACGGCACCGGGCGTGCGCGCGAGCTTGCGGTAGTCCGCACGCAACGTCTCGGTGCTGACGCCGCTCGCAGCGGCGGTATCCCATTCGAGCACGAGCGCATCGCGGCCCTTTTTCGCCGCCCAGAAATGCGTGCCGAGAACGGCCACGCCGCTCGGCACGTCGACGACGTCAACGACGCCCGGTACCGCCTTGGCTTTGCTGGCGTCGCTCGACTTGGGCTTGGCGCCGAATGCCGGCGCGCGCGCGACGACGGCGACGAGCATGCCGGGCCGCTTCACGTCGATGCCGAATTCGGCGGTGCCCGACACCTTGGCGCGGCTGTCGAGGCGCCGTGTCGGGCGGCCGATCAGTGCGAAGCTGCCGGCATCCTTGAGCGTGACGTCCGCGGGCGGCGGCAGCTTGGCAGCGGCATCGGCGAGCTCGCCATAGCCTGCGCGCTGACTGCCGCAGACGACGTGGCCCTTCTCGGTGCGGCAGTCGCCTGGCGACATTTTCCACTTTTGCGCAGCCGCGGCGACGAGCAGCGCACGCGCCATCGCGCCGGCGCGACGCAACTGATCGTACGATTCCCAGGTGCTCGTCGAGCCGCCCGTCATCTGCATGCCGAACACGGTATGCGCGTAGGCCGGCGCCGCCGGCGCGTGCTCAACGCGCACGTTCGCCCAGTCGCAATCGAGCTCCTCGGCGACGACCATCGGCAGCGAGGTCCACACACCCTGGCCCATTTCCGCGTGCTTGAGCAGGATCGTCACGCTGCCGTCGGCGGCGATGCGCACGAACGCATCGGGCGAAATCGGAGCGGCCGCAGGCTTGCCTTCCTCGGCAAGCGCGCGGCGCGCCGCCCGCGGCAGGCAGAACGCGACGACGAGCCCGCCCGCGATCGCGGACGACGTCTTGAGGAAATCACGCCGCGCAAGACGCGGTGCGGCGATTTCTCGTTCACGCCACATGGCCGTTCTCCCCGGTCGGAGCGAGTGCGAGCAGCTCGGAAGCGCGATGGATCGCTGCGCGGATGCGTTGATACGTGCCGCATCGGCAGAGATTGCCGGACATGGCGGCGTCGATGTCGGCGTCGGTGGGCTTGGGCTTTTGCGCGAGCAACGCCGCCGCGGCCATGACCTGTCCCGACTGGCAGTAGCCGCATTGCACGACGTCGGTTTCGATCCAGGCGCGCTGTACCGCGTGGCTCGCGTCGGCACTCAAGCCTTCGATCGTCGTGATCTTCTTGCCCGCGAGCGCCACGGCCGGCGTCACGCAGGAGCGCACCGCCGCGCCGTCCACATGCACCGTGCAAGCGCCGCATTGGGCCATGCCGCAGCCGAATTTGGTGCCGGTCAGTCCGATCACATCGCGCAGAACCCAGAGCAGCGGCATGTCGGCCGGCACGTCGACGTCGTGCTGCTGCCCGTTGATATCGAGCTTCATGGACGCTCCCGTCGCGGGTGGGTGCTTGAGCGTACTCTTCCGCGCGGCAGGTCGCTACCGCACCGTTGCGTCAGGCCAGCCAGTCGCGCGGACGCAGATAATCGGCCAGCCGCGCTTCGGCGGAGCCGGGTTCCGGCGTGTAGCCGTACTCGAACCGTACGCGCGGCGGCAGCGACATCAAGATCGACTCGGTGCGGCCGCCCGACTGCAGACCGAACAGCGTGCCGCGGTCGTACACCAGATTGAACTCGACGTAGCGGCCGCGCCGATAGAGCTGGAATTCGCGCTCCCGCTCGGAGAATTGTGTACTTTTACGTTTTTCCACAATGGGAAGATAGGCATCGAGGAAACGTTCGCCGACGGCGCGCTGGAACGCGAAGCAGCGCTCGAAGTCGCAGCCGTTCAGATCGTCGAAGAACAGGCCGCCGACGCCGCGCGTTTCGTTGCGGTGCTTGAGAAAGAAGTACTCGTCGCACCAGCGCTTGTAGCGCGCATACACATCGTCGCCGAACGGCGCGCAAAGGTCGCGCGCCACGCCGTGCCAATGCGCGACGTCCTCGTCGAACGGATAGTACGGCGTGAGATCGAAGCCGCCGCCGAACCACCAGACCGGTTCGGCGCCGTCGCGCCGCGCTTCGAAATAGCGCACGTTCATATGCGTCGTCGGCACGTACGGATTGCGCGGATGCAGCACGAGCGAGACGCCGAGCGCGGTCCATGCGCGACCGGCGAGTTCCGGCCGGTGGGCCGTCGCCGCCGGCGGCATGCGTTCGCCGTGCACGCAGGAATAATTCACGCCGCCTTGCTCGAACACCGCGCCGTCGCGCAGCACGCGCGTGCGTCCGCCGCCGCCTTCGACGCGCTGCCACGCGTCTTCGCGGAAACGCGCGAGCCCGTCGGCGACCTCGAGGGCGGCGCAAACGCGGTCCTGCAGCGCGGTCAGGAAGGTTTCGACTCGGCGGATGGCGGTATCGCTCATCGCTACATGGTAGCAAGCCGCACGAATTGCGATGGGCGCAGCGGGCCGCCTATACTGCGCCGCCGTTCGATATCGTTCATGCGCTTGCCGTCCCGCATTCCGCCTCTGGCCGTTTCCGCGTACACCGTCACCTGCGCCGCCGGCTGCGGTACGCAGGCGTTCGCCCGTGCGCTCGGCGCGCGCACGGGCGGTCTCGTGCGCAACGATCTCGGACCCGAACCGCTGGCGTGCTGGATCGGTCGCGTCGCCGAAGTCGACGATGTGCGCTGGCCAGCGGGGTTCGAAATCTGGGATTCGCGCAATCATCGCCTGGCTTGGCTCGGGCTCGCCCAAGACGGTTTCCGCGAACGCGTCGCGGCCGCGGCGGAACGCTACGGCAAGGCGCGCATAGCGCTCGTCCTCGGCACCTCGACGTCGAGCATCGGCGAGTCGGAGCGCGCCTACCGCGAGCTCGACGCCGATGGCCGCATGAACGCTGAGCAGCGCGCCCGCCGCGTGCACGAGCCGCATGCGCTCGGCGCGTTCGTAGCGCGCACGCTCGACGTCGCGGGTCCCTGCCTCAGCATCGCCACGGCGTGCTCGTCCAGCGCGAAGGTCTTCGCCAGCGCCGAACGCCTGCTGCGCGCCGGACTCGCCGATGCGGCCGTGGTCGGCGGCGTCGACAGTTTGTGCGGCAGCGTGATCTACGGCTTCAATTCGCTCGAACTCGTGTCGCCCGAGCAGTGCCGGCCGTTCGATGCCGATCGGCGCGGCCTGTCGCTTGGCGAGGCAGCCGGGTTCGCGCTGCTCGAACGCGCCGAAGCCGACGCCGACGCGCCGCGGCTCGTCGGCTACGGCGAGTCGAGCGACGCGCATCACATGTCCGCGCCGCATCCGCACGGACTCGGCGCCGAGCGCGCGCTCGCCGATGCGCTGGCGCGCGCCGGCCTCCGGCCTGCCGATGTGGACTACATCAACCTGCACGGCACGGCGAGCCGGCAGAACGACGAAATCGAAGCGGCGCTCGTCGCACGCACGTTTCCGGCGACGACGCTCGCAAGTTCGACGAAGGGTTGGACCGGACATGCGCTCGGCGCGGCCGGCATCGTCGAAGCCGTAGCCGCGCTGCTCGCCATCGCCCACGGCGAGGTTCCCGGCACGCTCAACGCCGAACGCCTGGACCCGGCCTGCGGTCCGCAAATCCTCATCGAGAACCGCCGGCGCGAGGTGCGCGTCGCGCTCTCGAATTCGTTCGGTTTCGGCGGCAACAATTGCTGTCTCGCCTTTGCGGCGGCCGGCGCATGAACGCGATCGAACTTGCGATCGAGGGCATCGGCATCTGGGGCGGCGGCATGCGCGACTGGCCGAGCGGCCGCGAGATCCTCCTGCACGGCGCGCCTCCCGGCGATGCGTTCGCGAAACCTGCGCCGAGCCTGTTGCCGCCCACCGAGCGCCGGCGCGCCCCGGAGACCGTGCTGCTCGCGATCGAGGCCGCGCAGCAGGCATGCGTCATGGCGAAGCGCGAACCGCGCACGCTGCCGAACGTGTTCGCGTCGGGCTACGGCGAGCTGGCCATCAGCGACTACCTTTGCGCCACGCTGGCGCGAGCGCCGCTCGAGGTTTCGCCGACGCGGTTCCATAATTCGGTGCACAACGCCGCGGCCGGCTATTGGACGATCGCGACCGGCTGCATGGAAAGCTCGACGGCAGTGAGTGCCGGCGCCGCGACGTTCGGCGCCGGCCTGCTCGAAGCGGCGGTGCGGGTCGCGGTCGACGGTCGCGCGACACTGTTCGTCGCGTACGATGCCGCCGCCGCCGGACCGCTCGTGGACGTCGTGCCGAGCCGCGCGCCGTTCGCCGTGGGCCTGGTGCTCGCGCCGCCGTCGCCGCAAGCGATCGCGCGCCTCACGGCGCGCACCGGCAGGGCGGACCTTGCGCCGGAAGCCGACGTGCTGCACCCTTTTCTCCGTGACAACCCGGCGGCGCGCAGCCTAGCTCTGCTGCGTGCGCTGGCGAGCGGCAAGGCCGCGAGCCTGCGCGTCCCCGCCGGGACGGAGTTCGACTTGCACCTGGAGATCATGCCTTGACCGATACACGGACGACTTCCTCCGCCGCGAACGCTTTCGTCGTGATTCCGGCGCTCAACGAGGAACGCGCCATCCGCGCCGTGGTGCAAGGCGCGCTCGCCCGTTGTCCGCACGTCATCGTCGTGGACGACGGCTCGAACGACCGCACGAGCGAGGTCATTGCGGACCTGCCGATCGAGCGCCTGCGCCATGAACATCCGCTCGGCAAGGCCACCGCGCTCAAGGACGGCTTCCGCCATGCGCTCGAGCGCGGCTGCGACGGCGTGCTCACGATGGATGGCGACGGCCAACACGCGGCCGCCGACCTGCCGCGCCTGCTCGCCGCAGCCGCGCAGTACCCAAACCACATCGTGATCGGCGCGCGCCTCTTGAGCCGCGACGCCGCGCCGGGCAAGAACCGTTTCGGCAATCAGCAAGCCGATTGGTGGGTGTCGTGGGCCTGCGGCCAGCGCGTCGTCGACAGCCAGAGCGGCCAGCGTTTTTACCCGCGCTCGGTGCTCGAAATCGCGCTCACGCTGCCGAACAACGGTTTCGTGTTCGAGAGCGAAATCCTCATCGAGGCGGCGCGCCGCGGCATCCGCACGGTGTCGGTGCCGATCGAGTCACGTTACGAGGAAGACCGCCGCGCGAGCCATTTCCGCCCGTGGCGCGACGTCAGCCGCATCACGGCGATGATCGCCTGGCGACTGATCCGCGGCGGCTTGATGCCCCTCAATTACTGGCGCGCCCGCACGGTGCCGCCGATCATCGTCGATCCGGCGAGCTGATTCGAACCCGTGGGCGACGTTCGCGTTTAGACGTCCAGACGCCTTGCCTGTTGCACTGACCGGCGCGATCAGCGCGTGAGAAAGCCGACGATGAAATCGGCAATGCGCCGATACGGCGGACGCATGAGTTTCATGCTCGTCCAGCGCGCCTGGTACAAGACGGGTTTCTGCTTGCTGAACGTGAGAAAACCCTCGCGCCCGTGATAGTGGCCGATCCCGGAGGGTCCGACGCCGCCGAACGGCAGTTCGATCTGCGCGAAGTGCAGCACCGTGTCGTTGACGCTCACGCCGCCCGCGAGCGTGCGCTCGAGCACGCGCTCGGTGCGCACCTTGTCGCGGTCGAAGTGATAGAGCGCGAGCGGCCGCGGCCGCGCATTGACGTAGTCGATCGCCGCATCGACCGATTCGACGGCGACGAGCGGCAAGATCGGTCCGAAGATTTCCTCCTGCATGACCGCGAGCTCCTCGCGCGCATCGATCACGAGCGTCGGCGGCAGGACGCGCTGCGCCGCGTCACCCTCCGCGAGTTCCACCACCGTTGCGCCAGCCGCGCGCGCCTCGTCGAGATAGCCGGCCAGGCGCCGGAATTGTCCGGCGTTCACGATGCTCGAATAATCTTCGTTCGTGGCGAGGCTGCGATAGCGCCGTTCGACGTAGTCCTTCATGGCTTCGACGAACGCGGGAATCGCAGCGCGCGGCAGCAGCACGTAGTCGGGCGCGATGCAGGTCTGGCCTGCATTGAGGAATTTCCCCGCGGCGATGCGGTCGACGGCCGTGCCGATCGGATACCCGGGCGCAACGATCGCTGGCGACTTGCCGCCGAGTTCGAGCGTGACGGGCGTCAAGTGGTGCGCCGCCGCCGCCATGACCTTGCGTCCCACCGCCGTCGAGCCCGTGAAAAAGAGATGATCGAACGGCAGCGCGGCGAATTCGGCCGCGACATCGGGGCCGCCGAGCACCGTCGCCACGCGCGTGTCGTCGAACACCTCGCCGAGTAAAGCCGCGAGCAGCTCCGACGTGCGCGGCGTGTGCTCGGAGGGTTTGAGCATCACATGATTGCCGGCGGCCAGCGCCGTCGCGAGCGGCATGAGCGCGAGGTTGACCGGGTAGTTCCACGGCGAAATCACGCCAACTACGCCGAGCGGCTGATAACGCACCTCGGTGCGCGCCGGGAAGAAGAGCCAGTCCGCAGCGCCGCGCTTCGGCCGCATCCATGTGCGCAGGTGTCCACGCAGATAGTCGATCTCGTTGAGCACGGTCATGCCGTCCGAGAGCAGCGATTCGTGGCGCGAGCGGCGCCCGAAATCGGCGCTCATCGCGGCGACGAAATCCGGCAGGCGCCGCTTGAACGCGGCGCGCAGCCGGGCGAGGTCGTCGATGCGCTGCGCGTAATCGGGCGTGCGTTGCCGATGTGCTTCGCGCAAGCGCGAGAGCCGTTCGCTCAGTCCGTTCGTTGCAGGGGTGTCCATGGGCGCGGCGTCACCTTATGGTGTCGTAAGGCCGTTCGCTCGTGGCGAACGGCGCTAGAGAACCTAGTGTAGCGCCGTGCCCGCCGCCACACGGGTGCCGGTGCGACCGGCCTGGGGGGCGCAGCGGCCACGATGGTAGGATGCGCGCTCCGTCGAGCACGCCTATGAACCTCCGGCCCTATCGCGACCAGCATCCCCGCCTCGGCGCAGGCGTTTACGTCGATCCCGCGGCCGTCGTGATCGGCGATGTCGAGATCGGCGACGACGCGTCGCTCTGGCCGTTCGCCGTCGCGCGTGGCGACGTCAACCGCATCCGCATCGGCGCGCGCACGAACGTGCAGGACGGCGCCGTGCTGCACGTGACGCATGACGGTCCGTACACGCCCGGCGGCTTTCCGCTCGTGATCGGCGCCGACGTCACGATCGGCCACGGGGCGATCCTGCACGCCTGCGTCGTCGAAGACGCCTGCCTGATCGGCATGCATGCCGTCGTGCTCGACGGCGTGCGCGTCGCCGCGAATTCGATGGTGGGCGCGGGCGCGGTCGTGACGCCGGGCAAGGTGGTCGGCAGCGGCGAACTCTGGCTCGGCAATCCCGCGCGCTGCGTGCGCAAACTCGGCGATCGCGAGATCGAGCAGCTGCGCTACTCGGCGGCGCATTACGTGCGGCTCAAGAACGAATATCTGGCGGCGCGCTAGCGGCTTCGAGTGCGGCGAGCGTCGCGAGCGCTTCGTCGCGCGTCTGCCCGCACATCGCCTGCTGCGGCCGCAGGCGCCGGCAGACCTCGGGGCGCTCCGGCAGGCCGAACAGGCGGCAGCGGTTCGCCTCGTCCAATTGTATACAACGCACGCCGGCCGGCTTGCCATGCGGCATGCCGGGAATCGGCGACGAGATCGAAGGCGCGATGCAGCAGGCGCCGCAGCCGACGCGGCACTCCATGGCTCAATCCGTCGCGCGCAATGGCAGCTCGGCGCGCAGCTCTGCATAGAGTGCGTCGGTATCGGGGCGCACGCCGTGCCAGATCGCGAACGCTTCGGCGGCTTGTTCGAGCAGCATGCCGAGACCATCGAGCGCGTGGCCCGCACCCGCCGCGCGCGCCCAGCCGAGAAACGCGATCGCCGCGGCGCCATACGAAAGGTGGTAGCACAAGGCCCGCGGCGCGACGAGCGAGAACGGCAGCCGCAGATCCGTTTGCGCATGCCCTGCGGACGTGGCGTCGACGACGAGCTCGAAGCTGCCGCAATCGGCCAAATCGTTCCAATAGCGCGTATGCACGCGCAGCGGATCGCCGATCGCGTCGGCGAGCGCGTCGGCGCGTTCGGGCGCGCGGTTGACGATGACGAGATCCTCGACACCCGCATCGAGCAGCGCAAACGCCGCCGCGCGCGCGGCGCCGCCGGCGCCGAGCAGAAGCGCGCGACGTCCACGCAGGTCGAGCCGGTGGCGTTCGGTGATGTCGCGCACGAGCCCTGGGCCGTCGGTGTTGTCGCCGGACCAATGGGTGTCGAGGCGGCGCGTCAAGGTGTTCGCCGCGCCGACGCGGCGCGCGAAATCGGACAGCTCGGCGCATTGCGCGGCGGCGAGTTCCTTGAGCGGCAGCGTGACATTGGCGCCGCGGCCTCCCTCGCTGCCGAAACGCGCGAGGCGCACGACGAAATCGCCGGGCGGCGCGTCGATGGCGACATAGTGCAAAGGTATACGTTGCTCCGCGGCGAAGCGCGCGTGGATGCGCGGCGACAGCGAATGCGCGATCGGATGTCCGAAGACGGCGAACTGCGGAACGTCGCTCATGCGGGTCTCCGATTCACGTTCAGCGCTCGCGCAGCCACTGCGCCGCTTGCAGGGCGAAGTACGTCAGGATCGCGTCGGCGCCGGCGCGTTTTATCGCGGTCAGCGCTTCGAGCACGCAGCTGCGTTCGTCGAGCCAGCCGTTGAGCGCCGCCGCTTTGAGCATCGCGTACTCGCCGCTTACCTGGTACGCGAACGTCGGCGCGCCGAAGCGCCGCTTCACGCGCCGCACCACGTCGAGGTACGGCAGGGCGGGCTTCACCATGACCATGTCCGCGCCCTCGGCGAGATCGAGCGCGACTTCGCGCAGCGCCTCGTCGGCGTTGGCCGGGTCCATCTGGTAGGTATATTTGTTGCCTTTTCCCAAATTTGCCGCGGAGCCGACCGCATCGCGGAACGGACCGTAGAAGCCGGAGGCGTACTTCGCCGAATAGGCGAGGATGCGCGTGTGCACGTGGCCGGCGTGCTCGAGCGCGCGCCGGATCGCGCCGATGCGGCCGTCCATCATGTCCGACGGCGCGACGACGTCGGCACCGGCGTCTGCGTGCGAAAGCGCCTGCTTGACGAGCGCCTCGACCGTGGCGTCGTTGACGACGTAGCCGGCATCGTCGATGAGCCCGTCCTGGCCGTGCGTCGTGAACGGATCGAGCGCGACGTCGGTGATCACGCCTAGCTCGGGCAGTGCGCTCTTGAGCGCGCGCACCGCGCGCTGGGCGAGACCGTCGGGATTCCAGGCTTCGCGCGCGTCGAGCGACTTGGCCTCGGCCGGCGTCACGGGGAACAGCGCGAGCGCCGGGATGCCGAGCTCCGCGGCCTGCGCGGCGAGCATGAGCAGTTCGTCGACCGACACGCGCTCCACGCCGGGCATCGAGGCGACGGGCTCGCATGTCCGCGCGCCCTCGCGGACGAAAACGGGCAGGATCAGGTCGGCGGGCGTCAGCGTCGTCTCGCGCATGAGCGCGCGCGAGAACGCGTCGCGCCGCATGCGGCGCATACGCGTCATGGGGTAGGGCATCGAGGGCTCCGGGCAGAATTCATCGTCGGTATTTTACGCCCAAGGAGGCCGCCCCGCGGCCCGCATCGCGACTTGCAAAGCGCCGCCGTTGCTGGTCTGATTGCGCCCTCGTTCGTGGGGTGAACGCTGGCGGCCGACGACCGGCCGCGATGGGGGAGCGACGGCCCACGAAGGCGATGCGCGGAGCTCGGGCTGCGCGCACGGTCGTCGCCGGCTGGGTCAAGGAAACGCCGCTTTGGACGGAATTCTCCTCGTCGAACGCTCCGCCACGTTGAGCCACCTGCTCAACCGCACGCTGGCCGCTGCGAACATGCGCGCGCGCAGCGAGTTGTCGAGCTATCTCGAAACGATCGATCACCTGCAACGCTCGGCCGAGCTCGACCAACGCTACGGTCTGCTGCTCGTCGGCGCACCGGCGCGCATGACGCGCGAGTTCGCCGCCCTGCTCGACTATCTGCGCGGCGACGGCAAAAACCTTCCGCTTTTGCTGATGGCGCACGAGAAAATCGCCGAGCTGACCGATTTCGCCGCCGCGCGTCCGCAGACGAGCCTCGTGCTCTGGGCGAATTTCGGACGCATACCCGGCGCGATCCGCGCGCTCGTGCCCGAGCCCGAAAGCAGCCCCGAGCCGACGCCGCCCGCCGGCAAGTCGTCGGCGAACGGTGGCATCCGCATCCTGTTCGTGGACGACTCCCAGAGCGTGCGCCTGGCGTACCAGCAACTGCTCGAACGCATCGGCTTCGAGGTCGACACCGCCGGGTCGCTCAATGAAGCGACCGAAAAGTCGAAGAACGGCAATTTCGACCTCGTCATCATCGATTACTTCCTGCCGGACGGCAACGGCGATGAGCTGTGCCGGCGTCTGTCGGGTCGACCCGGGGCGCCAGCGCTCGCGATCATCACGGGCATGTATCGCGAGGACGTCATCAAGCGCTGCCTCGACGCCGGTGCGACCGAGTGCATGTTCAAGAACGAAGCCAAGGAGCTTTTCCTGGCACGCGTGCGCACGCTGGCCCGGCAGATCCAGATGCAGAAATCGGTCGAAGCCGAACGCCAGCGCCTCGACGGCATCCTGGGTTCGGTCGGCGACGGAGTGTACGGCGTCGACGGGAACGGCATCGTCACGTTCATCAATCCGACCGGATTGCGCCTGCTCGGTCGCAGCGAAGAGAACGAGATCGTCGGTCACAGCGCGCACGCCACGATCCACTACGCCGCCGAGGACGGACGGCGCATCGAACCCGCGGAATCGGCGCTCAATAGCGCGTATGCGCAAGGGGCATCCCTGAGCGCGCACGAGACCGTGTTCTGGAGGAAATCCGGCGAGGGCATGCCGGTGGAGTGCACCGTGCTGCCGCTCGCGATCCAGCAGCGGCGCGAAGGTTCCGTCGTCGTGTTCCGCGACATCTCCGATCGCAAGAGCGCCGAGCGTCTGCGCTGGGAGCTCACGCACGACCGCCTGACCGGCCTCGCGAACGCGCGCCACTTCAACCACGTGCTGACGCAGGAGCTCAACCGCCGGCGCGATCAGGGCGGCTACGCGGCGGTGCTCTACATCGACATCGACCGCTACAACTACATCATCGACACGGCTGGCGTGACCGGCGCCGAACAGCTCCTGGTCGAAGTCGCGACGGCGATCAGCAAGCGCCTGCGCGACGGCGATTTGCTGGCGCGGCTGGAAGGCGATCGCTTGGCCCTGCTGCTCACGGGCGTGCAGCTCGAGAACCTGTTTCCCGTCGCCGACGGTTTCCGCGAGTTGCTGCACCAATGCAACTACGACTCGCACGGGCAGAAGCGCCACGCCAGCGCATCGATCGGCGTCGCGGTGATCAGCAAGGACACCCCCTCGAGCGAATACGCGCTCGAGCACGCGCGACTGGCTTGCAAAGGCGCCAAGCAGCGCGGCCGCGACCAGACCGAGATCTACGTCGGCGAGCACGATGCGCGCATCGCGCGCGAGATCGAGTCCGGCTGGACCGACCGCCTGCGCTCGGCGCTCGAGCAGGACCGCTTCATCTTCCTCGTGCAGCCGATCGTGCCGCTCGCGGCGCTGCCGACGAGCGAGAACGCCGTCGTCCAGCGGCAAGGCTGGCGCGTCAACGGCGCGGGCGCCCTTGGGCAGGAATACCTGTTCGAGCTCCTGATCCGCATGGTCGCCAAGGACGGGCAGCTCATCTCGCCGAGCGTGTTCGTGCCGCTCGCCGAGCGCGTGGGCATGATGCCGAAAGTCGATCTCTGGGTGCTGAGCCGGCTCCTGCGCCATCTCGCGACGCTGAAGAGCATCAAAGCGCCGATCGCGTTCAACATCAATCTCTCGAACATGACGCTCGCCGATCCGGAGTCGCTCGCGCTGATCGAGACGACGATCCGCGGTTCCGGCGTCGCCCCGCGTCAACTCGTGTTCGAGATCACCGAAACGAGCGAGCTCACGAGCCTGCATACGGCCCGCAAATTCATCTCCGCACTGAAGAAGCTCGGCTGCCGCTTCGCGCTCGACGATTTCGGTACGGGCTTCTCTTCGTTCACGCATCTGCGTCACTTGCCCGTCGATTTCGTCAAGATCGAAGGCAGTTTCGTCGAGGGCATGGCCGGCAGCGACCTCGACCGCAAGATGGTGGGCTCGATCACGCAGCTTGCGCAGTCGCTCAAACTCAAGGTCATCGGCGAACACGTCGACAGCTTCGCCACCTTGTCGGCATTGCGCGCCAGTGGCGCGGAATATGCACAAGGGAATTATCTGGGCGAGCCACGGCCGCTGCGTTCTGTCGACTTCGGCGCGCTGTTCCCGCATCTCTGAATCGTTGTGATGCGCTTGGCGCCGTAACTGCGAACTGGTTCAGCGACAGTTCGGTCCGAATTCAGGATACTCTGGCAAAATCGCCATAAATTCATGCTGCTGGTGTTCTTTCCTCGATTGATGTTTAATAGAGATAAATAACCTCTTGATAAAGAGGCAATAATATGGCAACCCCGAGCCTGCTGGTGTTGGTAGCTATCCTCGTCGTCCTGGCGGTGGTGTCCATCAGACGGATTCCCGAAGGCCATGCCTACACCTTGCGCCGCATCGGCGGCCATATGCGCACCGTCGGCTCCGGGACCCACATCGTGCTGCCGCTCGTCGAGCGCGTCTCGCACAAGATCAACCTGCTCGGCAACGTCGTCGAGGTGCCCGTCGAACGTACCGCCGGATCGGTGTTGCAGGGAAAAATCTACTTCCAGGTCATGGATGCCGAACGCGCCGACGCCGTGATCGACCGCGTAGCCGAACTCGTGCGCGAGCGCATCCCGGAGCTCGTGGAAGGCCAGGCCGAGGCCGATGTCACGGCGTGCTGCCAGGCGCTGAAGTCGGGTCTCAACCACGACTTCCGGGAGCGCGGGCTGCTCGTCACGCGCGTACAGCTCAGCCCCGAGGCTTGACGTTCGCGCGCTTCGCTGGATTTTGCCGCTGCACACAACGATACTTGCGGGTCCCGCGCTGCCGAACGCAGTGCGGCCTAGGATCCGCATGACCCAGTCTTCCGTCCACGCCAGCCGCCACACCCGCCTCGCCGCGGGCATGGCAGCGCTCGGCTTGCCGGCGGCGGACGCCACGATCGAGAAACTGCTCGACTACGTCGCGCTGCTCGAGCGTTGGAACGCGACCTACAATCTCACCGCCGTGCGCGATCCCGACGAAATGATCACGAAGCACGTGCTCGATTCGCTCGCGGTGGAGCGTTACGTCCAGGGCTCGACGCTCGTCGACGTCGGCAGCGGCGCCGGCCTTCCGGGGATTCCTCTCGCAGTTCTCGCACCGGCCCGCACCCACGTGCTCATCGACAGCAACGGCAAGAAGACGCGCTTCCTGCGCGAAGCCGTGCGCGCGCTCGCGCTTCCGAACGTACGCGTGGAACAATCCCGCGTCGAAGACGCCCGCGGCCAATACGACACCGTCACAGCGCGCGCGTTCGCTGCGCTCGGCGACATGCTGGAACTCGGCGGTCACCTGCTGGCGCCGAGCGGCGTATGGATCGCACTCAAGGGCCGGCTCGACCGTGACGAGATCGCCGAGCTGCCGGCGGGATTCCGCATCGGCGAGGTGCATGCGCTGTCCGTACCCGGACTCGATGCGCCGCGCCACGCAGTCCTCGTACGCCGCGAGCACGCCGCTGCCAGGGACGAGGCGGCCTGAGGTATCGAGATCATGACCCGCATCATCGCCATCGCCAATCAAAAAGGCGGCGTGGGCAAGACCACGACCGCCGTCAACCTCGCCGCCGCGCTCGCCGAGACGCGGCGACGCATCCTGCTCATCGACCTCGATCCACAAGGCAATGCGACCATGGCCTCGGGCCTGGACAAGCGCGGCATCAAGCCGAGCGGTTGCGAAGTGCTGCTCGACGAGGCGCCGATCGAAAGCGCGATCGTGACGACCAAGGCCGGTTTCGATCTGCTGCCCGGCAACCGCGACCTGACCGCAGCCGAGCTCAAGCTCATGGACGTGCTCGCGCGCGAATCGCGCCTCAAGGAGCATCTGGCCAAGCTCGGCGACCGCTATCAAACCGTCCTCATCGATTGCCCGCCCTCGTTGCATCTCCTGACCATCAACGCGCTGACGGCGGCACACGGCGTGCTGATCCCGATCCAGTGCGAATATTTCGCGCTCGAAGGTCTTTCGAGCCTGCTCGACACGGTCAAGGCGGTGCGTGCGCGCCTCAATCCGCACCTCGAAATCGAAGGCTTGCTGCGCACGATGTACGACGTTCGCAACAATCTCGGCAACGACGTCTCGGCGCAGCTCGTCAAGCATTTCGGCGACAAGCTGCTGCGCTCCGTCATCCCGCGCAACATCCGCCTCGCCGAAGCGCCGAGCCACGGCCTGCCGATCAATCTTTACGATCGCGAATCGCGCGGGGCCATCGCTTATCTCGGTTTGGCCGGCGAGATGCTGCGCCGCGAGCGCGCTCCTGCGCCCGTACACGTGAATTGAGGAACTGAGCATGGCAGCCAAACGGCGCGGCCTCGGCGCGCGCGATCTCGATGTCCTGCTCGGCGGACCGGAAGCCGATGCGCCGGATACCGAAGGCGAACTCCGCCTCATCGAAGCCGCGCGCATCCAGCCCGGCAAGTACCAGCCGCGCCAATCGATGGACGAGGAGCGGCTGCAGGAACTCGCCGATTCGATCAAGGCGCAGGGCTTGATCCAGCCGATCGTCGTGCGCGCCGTCGATGCGCAGCGTTTCGAGATCATCGCGGGCGAACGGCGCTGGCGCGCGGCGCAGCTCGCGGGCTTGCGCGAGATCCCGGCGCTCGTGCGCGACGTGCGCGACCAGGCCGTGGTCGCGATGGCGCTCATCGAGAACATCCAGCGCGAGGAGCTTGCCCCGCTCGAAGAGGCGCAGGCGCTCAAACGGCTCATCGAGGAGTTCAAGCTCACGCATCAGCAGACGGCCGAAGCGATCGGCCGGTCGCGGGCCGCCGTATCGAACCTGCTG